>Ga0154316_106_pt1 | contig 124662 bp, 99 predicted proteins | sample RifGroA2_FD_105610 | JGI IMG/M metagenome (GOLD analysis project Ga0154316, IMG submission 105610) | Elusimicrobia bacterium GWA2_66_18
CCTGTCAACAACTCAATCCCATTTAATTCTCAGACGGGGAATGGGGCCGCGGGGACGCTGTAGTGGCTAAGAGCCCCGAAAGTCAGGGTCGATGAGCCTGCCTCGCGTGATCGACGAGCAGGGCAGGACGCTCGGCGACCACGAGATCCGGATCAAGAGCCTGGAGGAACGGGCGAACTAAGCGATTTGGAGAGCGACTTGGCCAGGTCCATCAATGGTATGGCCTCGACGCGTCGGGCCAGGGCGTACCGCTCGCAGCCCGGATGGACCACCCAAAGATGATCCAGCCGCAGGTCCGCCAGCGCCGTTCTCATGGAAGGCGTCAGACCCGGAGACTGACTGTACTTGAATTCAAAGCCGACGCGCCGGCGGCCGCGGACGAGAAGTAAATCGAGTTCGGCGCCCTGATGCGTGGCCCAGAAATAACATTCCTCGTCCCAGGCGCCGGTCAGCTGGATCGCTTGCTCCAGCGCGAAACCTTCCCAGGATGCCCCGCAGCGAGGGTGGGTCTGTAATTGGCTGAAATCCTCGATGCCGGAGAGCAAATGCAAAAGGCCGCTGTCCCGGAAATAGACTTTCGGCGATTTAACCTGCCGCTTAGACAGGTTTTCATGCCAAGGCCGAAGCAGCCGCGCCATGAATGTATCGGACAGCGCGCCCAAGTAGCCGCGGACGGTTTTGTCGCTGACTCCGAAGGAGCGGGCGAACTCGGAGCTGTTCCATATTTGCCCGTGCGAATGGGCCAACATGGCCCAGAACCGCCGCATCGTCTCGGCCGGCAGCCGCAATTCCAGGCCGGGCAGTTCGCGCTCTAAATACGTCTTGACCAGATCGCGTCGCCAATCCCGACTCAAGGCCTCGCTTTGCGCAAGATAGGAACGCGGGAAACCACCTCTCAGCCAAAGCCGTTTCCAGCCGCCCCGGCCGACCTCCGCCAGAGACAGGCCCGGCAACTCGTGGTAGGAAATTCGCCCGGCGAGGGACTCGGAACTCTGCCTGAGCAGCTCCGGCGAGGCGCTTCCCAGCACGAGGAACCTGGCCGGCAGGGGACGGCGATCCGCAAGCACTCGCAGCGTCGGGAAGAGCTCTTGGCGGCGCTGTATCTCATCGACGATGACAAGGCCCTTAAGCCCCTCCAGCGCCTGCAGAGGAGACGCCAGACGCTCGACATCGCGCTCGTTCTCCAGGTCGAAGCGGTGGACTGGGCCGCGCCGCGCCGCGGCGACCTGACCGGCCAGCGTGGTCTTGCCGACCTGTCTCGGCCCCAGAAGACCGACCACAGGGTTGGCCTGTAGTTTTCGCAAGAGGACGTGAAGATGCAGGGAGCGCTTCATCATGAGTCGAGTATATCATGAAATATCGGATATTACATCCGATATTTCATAATGGGGCGCGTCCGTCAGGCACTGGTCGGCGCCGAATTTTTTCGCCGGGAAGTAGGTCTTTAGGCCCAGGCGGAGATCGAGCGGAGGAGCTAAACTCAGCGGGATCGCACCGATGATCGCTTGGAGAGAGCCATGAAACCCCTCAATCCCGTCATGGCGGCCCTGTTGGCCGCTTCCTCGGCGGCAGTCCCGCCGGGGATGGCGTTGGCCGCGGAGGCCGCTGGAACCTGTTCCGAGCAGGCCTGGGCCGAGAAGAGCCCCGTCAACGCCGTCGCCTGCCTCATCGACAAGGACTCCGCGGCGCGCGCGGAGGTGGGCGAGAGGTTCGCCTCTTTCCTCAAGCCCGAGTTGGCCAAGGACGATAAGGCTCTTGCCGGGGCGCTCGCCGAGGCCAAGAAGTGGGCGGCCGAGCAGCCCGCCGGACGGGTCGCGGAGCTCTACTTCGTGATGGGGCCGCAGGCCGACAAGGAACTCCCCTCCTGGGTCAAGGCCGACCCGCTCCTTGCCAAGACTTTCAAGCCCGGCATGAAGTTCAGCAAGAGGCTGGTCGGCGCCCTGAAGGACGGCAAGATCGCCGCCGCCGACGGCGTGAAGGCCTTCCTGGACGCCGCGTCCGCCGAGGCCGCGAAGATCCTCAACGAGGCTCAAACGCAGAAGGAGATCACGCTCAGCGTGGGGAAGAACGAAACAACCGACGTCAAGGCCCCACCCGCCCGGAAGGGCTCGGCGCTTGACGGCGCCGCCTCCGGCTTCGAGTTCGCGGATCTTTATGAGAAGGGCGCCTATGTCGTGAAGGTCTACGGTCCCAAGGACGACGGTTATCGCACGCTGTCGTTTAAGATGTGCACGGTCAAGGACGACAAGAACAACCTGCAGAACATGATCGGCATCGTCGACATCACGGACCCGAGCAAGCCTTACGCGACCAAGTATATCCCGATGACCCAGGAGGGCGACACGACCTTCAGCCTGCGCGGCGGGGGGCGACAGTACACCCTCAGCGCCAAGACGGTCGACGGGGCGCACCGGATCACGCTCAAGAGGCCCGGCGCCGAGGACGGCGAGGGCGCGGCGACGACCTCCATCGAGGAACTGGCCAAGCTGCGCGCGAGCCAGGCGGCGGAGGGAGGGTCGATCGTCATCGGGGAGAAGGAATACTATGTCCTGGGACAGGGAGGCCAGAAGGGCTCGGCCCTCTTTTTCCCCAAAGAGCTGATCGACGGCGCGGCTGGGATGAAGGACCCGCGCTACCTGCGCCCGGTCGCCATGGCGGATCTTTCCCGGCTCGACGCGGACGGCCTCACGGTTCCCGTCCAGGGCAAGCCGGACCTGGGCCGCATCGAGGGCAAGCCTTACCACCTGGAGTTCGACAATGCCTTGAAGATCTGGAGGGTGACGTCCGGCGCGGGAGACCCGCCCGCCGCCCCGCTTAAGCCGGCGGCCGCCGCGAGCAGGGCCTCCGATTTGACCGCGCTTGCCTCCGGAGGCAAGGAGATGGAGGGTGACGCGCAGAAATTTCGAGCGATGGGCTTTCGCGACGCCGACCCCGGCGCCAATGACGGCTTCGATCCGGAGACTGAAAAGCTCGTCCGAATCATGCTCAATCCACAAGGGAAGCCCTGCTTCGTCTTCCATTCGGGTCTTGGGGTCAAGGATAACCAGTTTTGCCCGTTGGAAAAACAAGAAAAGGTCCGCGGACTCCGAGGTTTTGAAAAATATGGGGTCATCGAGTTCGAAAACTCAACGCAGTACCTAAGCCTCGACTTCTTCGCCAAACAGGTCGATAAGCCATCCGGCATCTACGCCAAGAACGGGATGACGGGGGTCACGGATATCGCCATCGCCATCGACATACTCAAGCGAGAGCAATACAGCGATGATGATCTTGCCGCTATCATCAAGCGTTGCGTTCCGCATATGACTAATCCTTACCTCATCAGCAGCGACAAAACCAAGCGCGAGGTTTATATCTCCATCGTTTCGGAGGCAAAGACCTATCGGGTTTGGCCCACTGAAACTGAAGGCGAAGCCTCGGGCAGCAACGCCGGCTATGAGAATAACAAGGGCCCGGGCACGGCCGTGGATCTCCCTTACCAGGGTCCGGTCCCGCCCGTGGGCCTCTCGTTAGGGCCCGACGCAATATTCCCGACGAAGATCGCGGGCGACAAGTCCGAGGATATGAGTTTGCAGAAGACCTCGCAGGACGGCGCCGCCGCCGTCTACCTCCTCGACGACCCCGACTCCAAGGAGAAGAAGTGGTTCATCCTCGTCAAGGGCCGGAAGATGGACGGCGCCTTCTATCGGAGCGGGCCGGCCCTTCTCTTCAGCACCAACGCCGAGATGAACGCCCTGCCGGCAGTCTACGAACTTCAGGGCTACCCCGAGGCCAAGGTCCCCAACACCGCGAAACTGGGCCTGGTCATCGAGCCCGGGGGCAAGAAGGGCGTGGTCTCGCTCTACCGCTACGAGAAGCCGGCCGCGGACGGCTCCAACATCCAGGACAAGGAGAAGAATACCGTCGGCCCCGTGCTGTGGTGGGGCGCGTCCCGGAAGGAAGCCCTCAGGGCCGGGAAGTCCGGCCGCTTCTGACGGATCCGGGACTTTGGACCTATGCGGTCTAGGTCTTGGGCCCTCTTTGGGCCGGGACTTTAGACCCTGACAGAAGGGTCTTCCTCTGTTAAACTAACCTAGGCCCTTCGGCCGAAACGTCATGAAATCCCTCGCGCGAAAGACGATCGCGCTCGCCGCCGCCGCAGCGCTCGCCCACGGCGCCTTGCCTCCCGCCGCTTTTTGCGTTGGGGTCAAGGCGTCCGCCGCCGTCGAGCCCGCCGCCGCTCTGCGCAAGATGCGGGAGTGGGGCGTGTACAAGAACGGAGACGTCCTCCAGACCTATCTCGGCGACCAGGGCAGGTTGACCCCGCTCGGCTTGTCGCTCTATCTCTCCCTGGCGAATCGCTACAACGCCGCCGAGGAGGTCGAGGGCCTCAAGCCCGTCTTCGACCGCCTGCGCGAGAACGGCCCTTACGACGCCAGACGCGCCGGCAACGTGGAGCGCGCCGTCAAGCTCTTCGAGCAGAAGTTCGGCAGGATCGACGACGATTCCGCGGGGAGCCTCGAAGACCAGTTCATGCGCGGCGCCCAGCGCGAGGCCCTGATGACGGGGGCGGCCGTCAACGAGCCGCCCAAGCCCGGGGACCTCTCCCAGGTCCAGACCGAGGACGGCTTCGAATTCTGGGACAAGAAGGGCCTGGCCTACCGCTTGAACAACCATCAAGCCACGACCTACAACCGCGAGCTCCAAAAGGCCCAGCGGCAGATGAACCTCAGCCGTCCCGCGCAAGCGAGCCAGATTCCGGAGACGGGCCGCTACAACTTCGAGATGTTCGACTATTCGCGCTGGCGCCTGAAGAACCAGTACGAGGACCTCGTGGAGGGCCTGCGCCGCGACCGGCTCGTCGCCATCGCCGAACTCCTGGGCGAGGCCAACAAGTTCCGCAGCGACATGTGGCTGGCGGACAAGACCCTGGAGGCCGACCTCCTCGGCAAGGCGCGCCGCAAGAACTACCGCCACCGCGGCAAGGACTACAACCTCCTGCAGCTCGTCGACGCCAAGTTCGCGCAGCGCCAATACTACCTCGACGGCTCGCTCCAGGGCGTCTCGCGCTACGAGGCGGACATGAATCAGCTCAAGGCGGCCCTGAAGGCCGACCCCACCGTGACCGACGCCCAGGTCCGGACCCTCTCGCTCGACGAGCAGTACAGCCTGCGCTTCCTGAGCCTGGCCGTGCTCGAAACGCAGATGTTCTACGTCCGCAACCAGAGCGAGCGCCTGGACCCCGCCTCCCCGGATTCCGCGCAGGTCATGAAGGCCCTCGACGACTCGACGCTTCCGGCCGAGGTGAAGGCGAACTACAAGGCCCGGGCCCGCGAGATGGTCGAGCGCCTCAAGGCCCTGAGCTCCATCCTGGAGCGCACGCGCAAGACCTTGGAGGCGGCCGACTACGCCGGCAGCCTGGACATGGCCAACTCGGCGCTGTCGTCAAGCCAGCGCGAGCTGGGCGAGCTCTCTGCGGACTACTCGATGTTCGTCGAGATCCCCGCGGTCGCCCACCTGGGTCAACAGCAGACCGACGTCCGCTGGCTCAACTTCGGCTCCAAGCTGACGCGCGGCGTCTATCGCGCCGCGCGCCCGGGCTGCGATTACGCCCAGGCCATGAGGAGCCTCGAGGCCGGCCGCGGCGAGTACGACGCGCTGATTAGGACCATCGCCGCGGGCGACCTGGCCGCGGCTCGCCGCGGCCTCATCGCCATGAACCCGGGCGCCGTCAAGCAGTCCTTCGAGGCTTCCCTGGGGGGCTCTCCGGGGCGCATCACCGACGCGGCGAGGCTGGCGGCCTCGCTCAAGGTCAACCGAGACCGCATCGGGACCGTCTTCGAGACCAACAAGTGGCTCGACACGGCCGGCAACTACATCACCTGGACCGTCAGCCTGGCGCTGGCCGCCCCGACCGCGCGCTGGGGCCTCAACGGCGTCGCGGGCAAGCTCGCGCGCTTCACGAACCTGGAGGCCGCCGCCGGGTCCTCGATGGCGGCCCGAGCGGGCGTGGCGATGATGCGTCGCGGGTCGATCATCATCAGCGAGACCGCGCGCCACACCGCGGCCCGCCTGGAGACCCTGGACCCGAGCCGCGCCTGGGTGCAGTCGCGCGCCGAGACCGCCGTCGGCCGCTTCCTGCTCGCCGGCTCCGTGCGCGGCCTCAACGCGGGCGTGCGCCAGGCCTCCTTCTCGAGCCTGTCGGGCGGCATCTCCGGCGCCTTCGTCCTGGGCTTCCATCTCTGGGACCAGGCCGCGCTGAAGGTCGGCGGTCGGCAGGTCCTCAAGCCCGGCCACAGCATGTTCTCGGGGGATCTCGACGGCGCGGCCGAGGCTTTCTGGACCGGCGTCAAGGGCGGCGTCTGGTGGGCCAACGAAACTTGGCACCCGGGCTTGGGCTACGTGGGCCTTCCCTCGACCGTCTATCGCGGCATGCGGGTGACCGGGGCCATGGACATGGTCGCCGCCCGCGGCGTGGCGGGCGCGACCCTGACCGGAGCCAAGAGTCTTCTGGGCAAGGCCGGCCTCATGCCGGCCGCCGCCGAAGGGGGGCTGGCCGCGCCGGGACTGCTCGAGCGCATGGCGGCGACGGGCGCCGCCGGCAAGGCCGGGGCCTTCGCCTTCGGCATGGCCGACAACGTGGCCAAGTACGCCCTCTTCAGCCAGGCCGCCGGCTGGGTCGGCCGCCAGTACGGCTACTACATGCCGTCCATGCCGGTCGCCTTCCTGCACAAGGACCTGGGCGGCTACGCCGGGGTCGCGGATACGCCGGGCACGACGAAGGGCCTCGAGCGCCGCGTCAAGGGCGCCCACGCCGTTTCCCAGAAGTGGCTCGAATCTCCGGCCTGGCTGCTCATCCCGACCTTCGCCGCCCACCAGGCGCGCGACGCGGTCGCCTACATGCGCTCCAAGGAGGGCGTCGAGCAGTACGACCGCAACGGGCTCACCCACGAGTACGCCAATGCCGAGGAGGGCGCCCAGCTGCGCTTTATGGAGCGGCCCAAGATCCCTTTCGCCCAGAGGATCTTCGAGACCAGCTTCTTCTCCGACAACGCGGGCGAATACTGGATCGTGACCAAGGATGTCCGGCGCGAGGGCATCCGCAAGGAACTGGTGCGCTCGCTGGGCGGCGAGAAGGCCACCCCGGCGGACATCAATCCGCTTGAGTTCTACTACGCCAGCAAGCTCGCCGACGGCGAGAAGTTCATCAACCTCAAGGCCGGCGATGAGTTCCGCCTCATCGCGCACCAGGACTTCATCGAGGGGCTGCTGGCCGATCCCGCGCGCGCCAAGCGCGTGCTTGACGCCAAGCTCGGCACGACCGTGGAGAACTTCGGCCGCGTCACCCCGGAGGTCCAGAAGGACGTCGCCGTCGCCCTCTACTCATCCGAACTGCAGACCGGCAAGCCCATGCCCAAGCTATTGCAGGGCCGGGTCGGGGAAATCCTCAAGCCGTATCTGGAGGCCAACGAGTCGGTCAAGCCCTACGCCGAGGGCTTCATCGACGCGCTCAAGAGCGCCCCCTCCGGCGACGGCTTCAAAGCCGCTCTCGACGGCATCTGCGCCGAGGTGACGAAGTGGAAGCAGGGCGGCCAGCCCTACACGGAGTTCCTCGTCAAGCTGCGCGAGGACGCGGCCGCGCTCAAGAGCGCGGGCAAGATCAGCGCGCCGGAGCACGAGGTCCTAGCGAAGATGTACGACTACGTGGAGTCCATCGAACGCCGCTTCAACAGCTTCAACAACGTGGAGAAGGCCCAGGGGCTGGCGTCCGAGACGCTGAGCGCGCTCAAGACCGAGTTCTCCGGCCGCGCGGGGCCCACGAAGGTCCTGGACGGATTCACCCTGGCGCTGGACCAGTGGGCCTCCGGCCGCGGCCGGGCCGACGCGGTGGACGGACCCAAGTCGGACGGTTCCTTCCGGACGATGCTTGCCGAGCAGCTTCGGCAGCTCAGGGCCGCCAAGGCGACCTTGTCTCCATCCGAGTTCGCGGCGATGAAGGGCGCCGTCGACGAGATGGCGTCCTCGCCGTGGGTCCTGCACGACTCCAAGGGCACGGCCCTGCCGGGCTGGCGGCCGGAGCAGTTCGAGGGCTTCATGTCGTCTTTGGCCGCCTACGCCGAGCAGGGGCGCGGCGGCGCCCCGGTGCGCATCTTCCAACTGCTCAAGACCGGAGGCGGCAAGACCATGCTGACCTTCGAGGGACTCCTGCCCTTGGCGGAGGCCGACGCGGCCGCGCACGCCATGAAGCCCATGTTCCTGACCGTCCAGTCCAACCTGGAGGCCCAGGCGCGCATGGAGTTCATCGCCTTCAAGAAGATCGGCTCCAAGCTCGACTTCGACACCTACGAGGGCTTCAAGACCAAGATCGCCGAGGGCAAGACCAAGGGACGCAATGCCCTGCGCGATTACTGGATCCTGGGCGACGAGATGGACGGCGCGGCCCTGCAGCCGGCGCTGACCATCGGCGAGGTCACGGGACGCGTCACCAAGCTCAACCCCATTTACAACCGCATGGAGGAGCTCGACAACGTCATGGGCAGCCGCATCGAGCGCATCCAATCCGGCCAGGCCAACAAGGCCCTGACCGAGGCCCGCCGCGCGGGCAACAACCTTTCGCGCCTGGAAGGCCCCGACGCGCAGGCCGTCAAAGCCGAGGGTGTCCGCCTGGAGGGCGCCGCCCGCGAACTCGTCGAGGCTCAAGGCCCCCGGGCCCGGCATTCGGCCGAGGCCGGCCTCCGGCAAAGCGCCCAACGGCTCGAGGGGCTCCTCGACGCCCTGCCGTCCTCCCAGCGGAAGATCGTGGAAGGCGCGCACCAGAACTTGGCCCGGATGAAGTCGGTCTTGAGCGAACCCGCGACGGACGCGAGGGCCCGCCGGGCGATGGTCAACGACTTGGAGGCCGGTTTCGCGCGCCAGAAGAACCTCCTGGAGCTCACCGGCAGCGAGCGGGGGCTTTCGCGGCTGGCTGTGGAGGCCCGCCGGGCCGTGACGGCCCTGGAGGTTCGCGCTGAGCGTCTGGAGAGGGAGGCCGCCGCCGCCGAGGGCTCGCAGGCCCCGGGCGCTTCCGAGCGCGCTCGGGCCCTGCGCGAGGAACTGTCCCTGGTCCGCAGGGAACTGGGCGCGGCCCAGCGCTTCGACGCCGTGGACTCCGGCCTGCGCCTGGCCCATCTCCAGGAGCGCATCGCCGGGGCCGAGGGCTCCGAAGGAGCGCCGGTCCGCAAGCTCTCCGGCTGGAAGTCCGCGGCCGCCGAGATCGAGCAGACCCTCCCGGCCGAGCGCAAGGCCGCCTGCGACGGCCACGCCGAGGCCTTGCGCAAGATCTACGAGACCGGCCGCGAGCTCAACCGCGTCAACGACGAGATCCATGCCGCCGCGCGCGAGGGACGGCCGACCGAGGAGCTGCAGACCCGCCGCGCGGCGCTCGAGAGCGACTACGGCGCGCTCCAGGGCGAGGCCCAACGGTACAAGGCGGAGCTCTCCGCGGGCGCGTCGTCCGGCGACCTGGGCGGGATGTCGCGCCGACTGGCGGTTCTCTCCGCGGAGGAGGCGCGCTTAGACGGGCAGGTTCAGAGCGCGAAGATCCGCGGTGAGCGTGCCGGGCCGCAACGCGCCCGTCTCGCGGAGGTCCGCGCCGAGATCCAGACGCTCGACAAACGGACCCAATCCGAGGTGCGCCGCCGCTTCGACGCCGCCGCCGATGAGATCACGGCCGAGGTGGGCGGAGCCAAGCCGGGCTGGGAAGATCGCAGCTTGCGCCTGCTGGAGCAGCGCCGGCGGATGCTGACGGCCTACGCGGGCGACGAGAACCCCGTCTACACGGTGTTCCGCGAGATGAAGGAGGATATGCGCTCCTTCGCCATGAACGAGCGATTGCGCAGTCCCGACCCCCAAGTCTACGAGCCCGTCCGGGATGCGCTTCTGCGCCAGGTGGACGGCCAAGCCCTCGGGACGTTCGGCTGGAAGCTGCCGAAGTTCTTGTGGCGGGTCTTCACGGGCAAAGAGGTCGGCATCCCGATCAACGAAGTCGGCCTCACCCGCCTGCACGCGGCCAAGCTGCTCAAGGCTCTCTACGCGGACCCCACCATGCCCGCGCACCAGCGCGACAACCTGTTCTGGAACGTCGCGCCCTCCCTCCTCTGGCCCAAGGGTCCCGGAGGCAAGAGCTCCTCCTGGGTGCGCACCGAGCTCCTGCGCCAGCTCCACGGCTTCTACGAAGACCCCGCCGGCATCCGCCTAGACGGCCGCACCAAGCACATCAACGTGGTCCACAACGGGCAGTGGTTCGAGTCCATGGACAACGAGACCCGCCGCTTCTGGGAGCTCGAGTATGGAGTCGATTTGACCCTGCCTTACACGAACCAGGCCATCAGCACCATCAAGGACGTCACGACCGACAAGAAGGCCCGCTTCATCTCCTTCTCGGGCACGGCCGGCGAGAAGCTGCGCGATCACTTCGAGAAGAACAAGATCAAGATCGTGGGCGTGGGCTCCAAGCCCCCGGACGTCGTGGAGCTTGACGTGGTGACCGGGGGAGAGAGCCGTTTCAAGCGCATCGGCCAGGCCTTGGCCAACATGAACTCCAGCCGCGGCGAGGTGCTCGTGCGCTCCCTCGACTCGGCCCCGGAGGGCGTGCGCGAGGCCGTCGAGTCCAAGATCGGCGGACCCCTCAAGGAACCCGCGATGCTCAAGCTCGCCGATTTCGCCGAGCCCAAACTCTCCGAAGCCCGCGAGTGGCTCACCGGTCTGCGCCGGACGCAGGGCGATGCCGACCACGTGGTTCTGCGCCGCGCGGACGCCGTCCCCGCGGGCCTCAAGCCCGCCGTCGACGCCTATCTCGCCGCGAGCAAGCTGGCGGGCAAGGAGGACGCCGTCGTGCGCATCAGCGAGGTCCAGAGCGACGCGGCCCAGGCCTGGCTGCGCGAGCTGCGCGCCAACCAGAAGGACACCGGCCTCGTCGTGCTGAGCGTCTCCGACACGCGCGTGCTCAAGACGGTGCGCGAGCACCTCCTCCGCGGCGGCCTCAAGCCCGACGAGATATCCATGGTCTTCTCCGACGCCGAGTACCTGCGCAACAACGTGCCCGAGGCGGAGGTGGCCAAGCAGATGAACCTTGGCGCGCTCGATCAGGGCAAGGCCCGGGTGCTCATCCTGGACACCCGCGTCGGCGGCCGCGGCCTCGACTTGAACTTCAAGGGCGAGCGCGGCAACCTCGACCCGAAGGCCTTCCGCGGCTACACCGACTTCGAGATGCTCCTCGTAGATCCCCAGAAGATGTCCTCCGTCCACCTCCTGCAGGCCGAGGGCCGCATCGACGTGGGCCGCGTCCTGCCCGCGGCCAGCCGGGAGTTTTCCCTCGTGATGGACGTCAAGTCCGTCCAGGGCGAGCGTATCTTTCGCGAGATGGTCAAGACCGATCCCTTCTTCGATCAGAAGACGGGGTTGCGTTCCGATCCCGTCTTCCAGAAGTATGCCTCGGAGCATAAGATCGTCGACCCCGACTGGGCGACCTTCCACCAGTATGTGCGCGAGCGCCTCGCCGACCCCCTCATGGAGCCCGGCGTGGGCGCGGACGTCGCGCGCGCGCGCGCCCGCGAGCTGGCGGTCAAGTACAAGGAGACGGTCAAGCGGCATCTCGAGCGGCAGCAGGCCGAGGTCGAGATGAACCAGCTGCGCTCATCCTCCGTCGAGACCGACGCGCCCATCACCGTCGGCCGTTTCCCCGGCATCGAGGGCATGCGTTAATTCCGTTGATGGACCCTTGATATTGCGCGGAAGCGGCGTTAAACTACGGGTGCAGCCATGGAACGCAGCATTCACGTCCACTTGACCTTTGCCTACGAGCCTCGCTCCCTGAGGCCGTGGCTGACCGCATTCATGCTGATGCTGGCGGCCGGCGATCTGGCCTCCGAGAACATGACCCTGACGACTTACTATCCCGCTCCGTCGGGCGTCTACACCCAGATGGTCACGACGGGCCAGACCCTGCTCGCGCGCGACTCTCCGGTAGGCCTTACACCGGGCAGAGTGGGCATCGGACTGGGGCCGGGAGGGGTGCCCGCCTACCGGCTCGACGTGGTCGGAGATGCCAATGCCAATCCCGCTTGGGCGACCCGCGTCAGGAGCCAGGACTTGTCCGCTACGGCCCTTTTGGGCAGGTCCGGCTACGGCGCCGATATCGACATCGGGACGAACGGGAATTCCGGCACCTATGGGCTCAACGTGCATCGGTTGGCGGGGGCTGTGGATACGCCGCATCTTTACGTCCGCGGCGACGGCAACGTCGGCGTCGGGACGGCGATGCCGACCGAGAAATTGGACGTGACGGGCAACAGCAATGGGGCGCCAGTCATGGTGCATGTTCAGAATAGCGGCACTCAGGGGGTTGCCTTAGGGCTGGATTCGGATGCGCGCAACTGGAGTGTGCGGTCCGCGGGTTCCGGGAATGCCAATCCTGGATACTTTGTGATTCGTGACCTTACCAGCAACGCCAATCGATTGGCGATCACCCCAAGCGGGGATGTCGGCATAGGCATGAACTCGCCGCAAGCCAAATTGGACGTCAACGGCACCGCCCGGGTCAGCGGTTTTTCCATGCCCACCGGCGCGGCCAGCAACAGGGTCCTGACCTCGGATGCCGCGGGGAACGCTTCCTGGCAGAACCCACCAGATCATTTCGGCGGGATGTACAACTATAATACTGGGAATAATTGTGTGACTGGAAATGTTTTTACGGGAACATGCTCTTGTCCATCAGGATATAGTGCCTCTCTTCTTGTTACAATTCAGGTATCTGGTAACAATAACAATCATCGGCTGTATTACTGTTATAAATTATAAGGGCGAGAAATGCCGAGGTAGGAGAAGGCGTCAATGGGATTGCGAGTATATCCAGTGCTGTTCTCCAGGCAATTAGAAAACCGAGGCCAGTACCCTTGACTTAGTCGAGGACTTAGTCTACACTGTATCATGCTGCAAATCAACGTTCACGATGCGAAGACTCGCTTCTCGAAGATCCTTGCGCGGGTCCAGGCCGGGGAGACGGTCGTCATCGCCAAAAGCGGCCGGCCGGTGGCGAGGATCGTTGCCTTCCAGACGCGTGAGGCTTGCCAACGGCGCTTCGGAACCGCGAAAAAGACGGTCCATCTCTCGGCCGGCTGGAACGCGCCGCTTCCGGGGAAAGTCTTGGACGCCTTCGAGCCGTGAAGTTCCTGCTCGACACCTGCGCGTTCCTCTGGATGATTACGGACGCCCCGGACCTGAGTCCGAAGGCGCGCGAAATCTTGGCGGACGCCGATAACGGCCTCTTTTTGAGCGCCGCCTCATGCTGGGAGATCTCCATCAAAAGCGGGCTCGGCAGGATCCGCTTCTCCGGCCCTTGCGAGCGGATCATTCCCGAGCAGATGCATCGTCTCTCCATTCAGCCTCTGCCCGTTCTCTCCGCCCACGCCCTCCACGTCGCTAGGATCAAGCCCCTGCATCGCGATCCATTCGACCGGATGCTGGTGGCCCAGTCCCGCCTGGAGCGCCTGCCCCTCCTCACCCCGGATCCTTTGATCAAGTCCTACGGCGTCGAGACCGTTTGGTAGGGAGCATCCCACGGTCCGCCTTCTGGCCTTATCCCTGTTGTTGGGCGGTCTGCGCGACCCCCGCCTCTTCGCCCTGGGCGGGGCCGCGGTCTGGGCGGCGGTCTGGATCGAGCGGCCGCCTCTGGGTCCCGCGGCCGCCTGGCTGCCCTGGCTGGGCTGGGCCTGCCTCTCGGCGCTGGTCTCGCCCCAGCCGTGGGCCGGCCTGCCCGTGCTGGCCCGCTGGTCGGCGGTCCTGGCGTTCGCCTCCTTGGCCGCCGCGTGGACGCATGCCGAGCGGCGGGCCTGGCTGAGGGCGGTGCTGGCGGCCGCCGTCGTTCTGGGGGCCGCGGCTGTCGTTACCGGCGCAAGGCGGGGGTTTGGCAGCGAGATGACGGGGCTGCTGCCCCCGCATTACAACTACACCGCCTTCGTCCTCGCCTGCGCCGGGGCGGCGGCCGCGGCCTGGGGCCTGCATCCCGCGGCCATGGGGGGGCGGCGGGCCGCGCTGGCGGGGGCCGTCCTCGCCGCCGTCCTCTTGATTCTCGCGCGCTCGCGCGGCGGCCTCCTGGGCCTGGGCGCGGCGGCGGTCGTCTGGTCCATGAGAAAATGGGGCGCGCGGGCGCTGGCGGGGCTGCTCGCGGCCGCGGCCGTAGCCGCCGTCCTGGTCCTCGGCGTCGGACCCCTGAGGACCGCGCTGACGAAGGGCGCTCGTCCCCGCGGAGAGGCCCGGCCGGCCATCTGGAGCTCGGCGGCGTCCATGGCCTCGGAGTCGCCCTGGTTCGGGGAAGGGCCGGGGAACTTCCTCGTGGGCTTCCGTCGCCGTCCCGTGGAGGCGCCCAACGCCCCGGCGCGGTGGGGGCTGACGACGCCCTACGCGCATTCAGAGCCACTCCAGGCGGCCGGCGAGACCGGCTGGGTCGGCGCGGTCCTCTGGTTGTGGGGATTTCTCTCGGTCCTGGCGTGCCTGCCGGGAGGGGCCGCGGCGCAGCCCGAGCGAGAGGCGGCGGTGGCCGCGGTCGCCGCCGGCGTGCCTCTTCTGCTCGTCGATAACATGCTCCAGATCCCGGCCTTGGCCATGCTCTGGCTCTCCGCGGCGGCTTGCGGCGGCTTGCGCCCCGCGCCGCGTCGGCCCTGGCCGCGCGCGGCTGCGGCCGCGGGCGCGTTCCTAGCGCTGGCCGCATGGATACCGGGGGCGCTGGCCCGAGCGAACCCGTCCCGGGCGGCGGCCTTATTCCCGGCCGACTCGGGGCCGCGCGAGGACCTGGCCTGGCGCGCGGAGGTCCGAGGTGACGCCGCCTTGGCCGAGAGGCTCTGGTCCGAGGCCGAACGCCTGGCTCCTTTCGACGCGATCTATCCGTGGCGCCGCGCCGTCCTGGCGGCCCGCGCGGGGCGCTGGAGCGAGGCGGAGTCCCGCGCCGGACGGGCGATCGATCTCGAGCCGCGCTTCCTGCGCGCCCGCGCCCTGCGCGCCCTGGCCCTGGCCCGGGAGGGGCGCCGCGCCGAGGCCGGCGTCGAGGCCGGGACAGTGCGCGCGTTTCTCGGCGTCGGTCCGACGCTCGCGGGCGACGGCTACGAGGGGACGGTGCACGGTTTCGACGGGCCCTCGCGCCGGCTTCTCATCGAGGCGGAGGAACTCGCCCGCGCCCGATGAAGTAGAATCTTGACCAATGCAAGAACTCGCGCGGATGAGGGATCGTCTGCTGAGCGTGGCGGGACTGCTCGCGACCTGCACGGTCCTGGGCGTCTTGGGCTATCGCTTCATCGAGGGCTGGCCTATCCTCGACGCCCTCTATATGACGGTCATCACCTTGGGCACGGTCGGCTACGGCGAGACCCACCCCCTCTCGACGCAAGGCCGCCTCTTCACCATCTTCCTCATCATGGGAGGCATCGGCCTGGTGACCTACGGTTTATCGACCGTGACCGCGATCCTCGTCGAGGGGGAACTGTCGGAGGCGTTACGAAGGAGGCGCATGGAGAAGGATATCGCGAAGCTCTCGGGCCACTATGTGGTCTGCGGCGCCGGCCACACGGGCGGCGTGATCTGCGCGGAACTCAGCAAGACGGGCCGGGAGTTCGTGGTCGTCGACCGCGACCGGGAGGCCATCGCCAGGCTGGCCGAACGCCTGGGGGGAGAGTTCCCTCACCTCCTGGGAGACGGCACCGACGACGATGTCCTGCGCAAGGCGGGCGTCGAGCGCGCCGCCGGCGTCTTCGCCGTGCTGTCGACCGACCAGGACAACGCCTTCTTGGTCCTGAGCGCGAGAGTCCTCAACCCCCGGGCGAGGGTGCTGGCCTGCCAGAAGTCCCTCGGCGTGCGCGAGAAGCTCCTGAGGAGCGGCGCCGACGGCGTGGTCGACCCCGAGTTCATCGGCGGCCTGCGCCTGGCCTCGGAGATGATCCGTCCCATCACCGTGGGCTTTCTCGACTCCATGCTGCGCGAGAAGGAGACGCATGTGCGCTTCGACGAGGTGACCGTCGCGTCGGATTCGCCGCTGGTGGGCCGGCCGATTTCCGAGGTGAAAGGCGCGGAGGGCGGCGGCCCGCTCCTCGTGGCGGTGGTCCAGGCCGGCACGGACCGCTACGAGATCAATCCTCCCGCGTCGCGTCCCGTCCTGGCGGGCGACCGTCTCGTGATGATCGGCGAGACGGAGGCGCTCGCGGCGATGAGGCGGCGCGTCGGCCGCGAGCCTGATCATTTGATAGCATAGCTTGGATTATGGGGCGCCCAAAACGAATCCAGTTCGCCGGAGCCTGCTACCTGATCTGCCTGCAGGGCAACAACCGTCAGGATCTTTTCCTGTCCAGCCAGGACCGGCGCCAGTTCCTGACGATGATGAAGTCCTATAAGGAACGCCACGGCCTGAAGGTCTACGCGTACGGTCTGACGGGGAATTCCGTCTTGCTCCTCGTCGAGACGGCGCAGCCGAATCTTTCCAACGTGATGCAGGGCTTCAACACCCGGTACACCAAGTACTTCAACGCCGCCCATAACGCCGTGGGACACGTCTTCCAGGGCCGCTACAAAGCCTGGCTGGTGGACAAGGAGACGCACCTAGCCGAGATGACGCGCTACGTGCACCTGGCCTGCGCGAGAGAAGCCCTGAAGGATAAGCCCTGGCGTTATCAGTGGTCCTCCTGCGCCGCCTATGTCGAGGCGCAGCGCAAGGAGCCTCTGGTGGACTCCGACATCGTCCTGCGCGAGTTCGGCAACGGGCGCCTCACGCAGTCCGTGCGCTACCTCCAGTACGTCAAGGACCGCATGAAGTCGGCCGGCGGCGAGGTCCTGCCCATCGTCGGCGTCGCCATCGGCGGCGAGGACTTCCTCGCCAAGTTGGCCCAACGCCGGGACGCGCCGGCCCAGCCGCGCGCGGCGCCCGTCGAGGCCGCCCGCAAGATCATCGCCGAGGTGGCCGCGCGCCGCGGCGTCAGCGAAGAGAAGATCCTTAGCCGCGTCCAGTGGCGCGAGGTTTCGGCCGTGCGCCGAGAGGCCGTCCACCGGGTCTGGAAGGAGACCCGCATGGGCGTCTGCGAATTGGCCCGCCTCTTCCGCCGCACCCCCAGCGCCATCAGCCAACTCATTCGTTCCGTCGAAGGCGGCGCCGACGCCTCGATGATGAGACAAGCATGGATTGGCTGAAACCGGGACTTTCCCGCCGCTTCGCGGCGGTCATGGGGGCGCTCGCCCTCGTGCCGGTGCTTTTCCTGTCCTGGCGCATGATGCAGTCGAGTCAACGGGGCGTCCAAGACGCGGTGCTCGAACTGCAGGTCAAGTTGGCCGAGAAGAGCTCCGAGCGCGTCGAGGGCTGGATGGACTCCGTCGATGGGCGGGTGCGGGTGGCCCTGTTGGCCCTCGAGGGGCGCATGGACTGGGCGGACAAGCAGAATCTCATCAAGCGTCTCGTCGAGAGCGGCGCGGGGGTCTCCTCGGTGACGCTTCTGCGGCGGCAGGGGGGCGCCGTCCTGGAGGTCTTCAATCCCGATATCGAGGACGCGGCCACGGCCCTGTCTCCCGATGCGGCGCGCGCCGCCCTCCGGCGGGCCCTGGACGCGCGCGGCCGGGCGGCCGAAGTACTGCGCGGCAGGTCCGGGCCTCTGCTGGTCCTCCACTACCCCTTCGGCAAGGACGTCTTCGCCCGCGTCATCTTGCCCATGCGGGAGATCGCCGACCATGTGGCCGCCGAGCGCGTCGGGGGGACGGGATTTGCCGTGCTGGTGGACGCGAGGGGATTCCCGATCTCGGTTCCCGAGGGGCGCAGCCTGGGGAGCCTTCCCGGGTGGTCCATCACGCGCGCGGCCCTGCACTCCGGAAACAGCGTCGGCTCGAGCGAGTTCAAGAGTCCGGAGGGACGCGCCTTCGTCGGCGCTTACGCGCCGGTGCCGTCGTTGGGCGGCGCGGTCCTCATCCTTCAACCTCGCGAGGAGGCCTATCTCGCCGCCTCCGAGGCCCGCAACGCGGCCGGCTTGGCCGTCATCGTGGTCATCGCGGGCTCGCTGCTCTCCGCGGCCCTGCTGGCGAGGCTTCTGACCGCGCCGGTCCTCAAGCTCACGCGGGCGGCCGAGGCCGTCGCGCGGGGGGACTTCCAGGCGCGCGTCGAGATCACCACGGGCGACGAACTCCAGGAGCTCGCCGAGACCTTCAACGCGATGACGCAGCGCCTGCGCCAGTATTCCGTGCTCCAGGTGGACCGCCTCGTCGCCGAGCAGCGCAAGACCGAGGCCATCCTCTTCTCGATCGGCGAGGGTATCGTGATGGCCGACTGCGAGGATCGCATCCAGCTCGCCAATCGGCGGGCCCGCGAGATGTTCGGCCTCGCCGCCGACGCCGACCTGGAGGGGCGGCCCCTGAGCGAAGCGCTCCCGGACGGCCCCCTGCGGACCGCGCTCGCCGCCGCCGGGCGGACCCCCGGCCCGCACCAGGAGGTGGACCTCTCCACCGAGGCCGAGCGGCGGTTCATCCGCGCGACCGCGAGCCCCGTCGTCACCCCGGGGAGGGGAGCGGAGCTCGGCACCGTCTTCGCCCTGCGCGACGTCACGCTCGAGCGCGAGATCGAGAAGATGAAGGAGGAATTCCTCCATTACATCACGCACGACCTGCGCAACCCGCTCGGCTCGGCCATGGGATTTCTCGATCTCCTGCTCAAGGGCTCGGCGGGGGAGCTCAACGCCAACCAGCACTCCATAGTCTCCTCCGTGCGGCGTTCGACGAGCCGGCTGATGAGCCTGATCAACAACATCCTCGACATCTCCAAGATGGAGGCCGGCCGCATGCGGCTGCAGCTTAAGACGGTCTCCCTGGCCGGCGTCGCGGGCCGGGCCATCGACATCCTCGAACAGCTGGCTCGCGCCAAGAACATCACCATGCGGCTCGCGGCCGTCGAGGATTTCGCCGCCGAGGCCGACGGGGACATGCTGGAGCGCGTCTTCTCCAACCTCATCGGCAACGCGATCAAGTACACGCCCCAGAACGGGACGATCACGGTTTCCATCGTTGATGAGGGGGCGCACCTGAAGTGCGGCGTGGAGGACACGGGCGAGGGCATACCGGCGGACTACCTCACGCGGATCTTCGAGAAGTTCGAGCAGGTCCAGGGCCGCCGCATCGGCGGCACGGGGCTGGGCCTGACCATCGCGCGCTTCTTTGTCCAGGCTCACCTGGGCCGGATCTGGGTGGAGTCCGAAATGGGTCGCGGCTCCCGCTTTTATTTCACCATTCCCAAGAGGCTCACGCTCACGCCCGAAGGCGCGGCCCGCGCCCCGGAGGCGGTCCTTTGAGCCGGGTCCTGCGCCTCTTGTTCCTCGCCGGCCTGCTGCTCGCGCCTCCCGCAAGCCCCGCGGCCGAGCCTGAGGGGGCGGATTCCTTCCAGGCCGTCGTCGTCCGGCCGGGCGACACGCTCTGGAGCATCTCCCGGAAATACCTGAAGGATCCTTCGCGCTGGGACGAGATCCTCAAGCATAACCGCCTGCCGACCTCGGACCCGACGGTGGCCCTGCCCGGTATGATCCTGCGCGTGCCGGTGCGGCTCATCAAGACGCAACTGCGCGCCGCGCACTTGGTGTACGCGGTCAACCGGGTCCTCTTCCGTCACAAGGAGACGGCGGACTGGAAGCCCTCCAAGATGGCGATGGAGCTCTTCCAGGGAGACTCGCTGCGCACGCTGGAGGACTCCAAGGCGCGGGTAAAATTTCTCAACCAGGACCTCCTGAGCCTGGAGCCGAACTCGATGGCGGTCATCAAACCCGCCGACTTGGACGGCGATATCGAGCTGAGGTCCGGCACGGTCTTCGCGGGCCGCGCCCGCGTGGTCACCGCCAACGCCCGGGTCACGCCGAAGACGTCGGACACGCGCTACTCCGCCAGCATCGAGCAGGACTTGAGCACTCGCGTCGAGGTCTACAAGGGGCTCGCCGCGGTGGACGCGCAAGGAAGCCGCGTCGACGTCGCGGCGGGCATGGAGACGCGGGTCATCGCGGGCCTGGCTCCCGAGGTCCCCAGGCCGCTGCGCAACCTTCCGGAGCTGGAGATGCGGGCGCAGGAATTCGCCTCGGCCGCGGAAGTCGGCGGCGGGGCGGCGCCCAATCCGCGGATGAAGGCGCCGGTCGTCGAGGCCGAGGCCGACGCCTCGACCCTGCGCGCGGACATCGAGACCCTGCGCATCGGCGTGCCGATCCTGGGCTTTCACATACAGGCCTCGCAAGAACGCGAGTTCCGACAGGTCCTCTTCGACCGCAAGTACGACGCCGACGAGCGTTTCTCCCCCGCCGACGCGGGCCTGACCCCGGGCGCCTATTGGTGGCGTCTGTCGATCATCGATCTTCTCGGCACCGAGGGGCGCTATAGCGAGCCGCGCTATTACACGGTCGGCATCCGGCGCGCCGAGAGGAAGATCCTCGACCTGGGTCGCGAACTCAGACTGGTCTCTCCACGCGAGGGGGCCGTCGTCGCCTCGGACGACATCCAGGTCGTCGGCGTGCTCCAAGACGACCGCCTGCGCCTGGAGGTCAACGGACGACCGGTGCGCATCGACGCCGACGGCAACTTCCTGGTGACCCTGCCTCTCGTCCGGGGGCCCAACGAGGTGGTGGTCGTCATCAGCGACGGCAAGGGCAACGAGACCCGCGTCTCCCGGCGCGTGACGCGCCTTTAGGGCTTCTGGAAGTTCCTACCTTGAAATGTTAGATTAGCGCCGTGAGAGCGCTCACTTTCCTGGCGAGCCGTTTCGTGGCCGGCGACGACATCGATGAGGCGGTGTCGGCCGTCGGCGTCTTGAACGCGGAGGGAATCAAGGCCACCCTCGATAACCTGGGCGAGGACAGCCTGACCCGCGAGCAGGCCCTGGCCGCCGCGCAGGAGAACTTCCTCATGCTGCGGCGCATCGCCGAGTCCGAGGTGGACGCGAACATCTCCCTCAAGCTTACCCAGCTCGGCTTGGCCTTCGACGAAGGCCTGGCCCGGGAGAACCTGACGCGCATCCTCGAGGAGGCCGCGCGCCGCGGTATCTTCGTGCGCGTCGACATGGAGAGCTCGGCCTGGACGCAGAAGACACTCGACCTATTCTACGCGCTCAAGCCCCGCTTCCCTGACTGCGGCATCGTGCTCCAGTCCTGCCTGCGCCGCACCGAGGCCGACGTCGAGGAGGCCGTCGCGCGCGGCGTGCGCGTGCGCCTGTGCAAGGGCGCCTACCGGGAGCCGGCCGAGCGCGCGTTCCAGGGCAAAGATGAGGTCAACGCGAACTATGACAGGTGCGCGGCCCTCCTGACCAAGGCGCCCCTTCCGGCTTTCGCCACCCACGACGACGCCCGCATCGCGGCCGCGCTCAAGGCCTGCGACGCGGTCGGCTTGGTCAAGTCCGACTACGAGATCCAGATGCTCTACGGCCTGCGCGCCCGCCGCCGGCGCGAGTTGAGGGTTCAGGGGCATGTGGTCCGCGTGTACGTCCCGTACGGCACGCACTGGTTCCCCTATTTCCACCGCCGTATCCGAGAGCGCAAGGAGAATGCGATGTTCGTCTTAAGGAACCTCTTCGAATGAAGGCTCTGCTCAAGAAGACCCCGGCGCCCGGCGCCGCCTACGAGGCGACCGCCGACCTGCGCGTCCGCCCCGATGAGATCCTCATTAAGGTCCATCGCGCCTCGATTTGCGGATCGGACCTTCCCATCTACGGCTGGAACTCCTGGGCGCCCGAGCGCTTCAAGACGCCCAGCACCTTCGGCCACGAGTTCTGCGGCGCCGTCACGGAGATCGGCGCGGGCGCGCGCGACTTCGCCAAGGGGGACTTCGTCTCCGTGGAGAGCCACATCTTCTGCGGCCTCTGCTACCAGTGCCGGAACGGGCAGCGCCACGTCTGCCGCGAGATGAAGATCATCGGCGTGGACGGGCCCGGAGGCTTCGGCGAGTACGCGGCCGTCCCGGCGCGCTGCGCCTGGAAGCACAAGGACGACGCCTTGAAGGACCTGGGCTCACTCTTCGAGCCTTTCGGCAACGCCGTCTACTCGGTCCTCGTCGAACCCGTGGCGACGAAGTCGGTGCTCGTGATGGGCTGCGGTCCGCAGGGGCTCTTCTCCATCGCGGTCGCCAAGGCCTCGGGCGCCTCTCCCATCGTCGCCGTGGAGGGGTCCGCGTACCGGGCGGATCTGGCTCGTCGCATGGGCGCTGCGGCCGTCGTCGAGCCGGGAAACCTCGACGCGGTCTTGAAAGCCGGCAAGGCGGAGGACGGATACGACGTCGTCTGCGAGATGTCGGGCGCGCAGTCCGCCATCGCCATGGCCTTCAAGGCCGTGCGCAGCGGAGGCCGCATCTCCGCCTTCGGCCTGCCTTCCAAAAAGATCGAGATCGACTGGGCCAACGACCTCATCTTCAAGGGAGTGCGCGTCCACGGCATCGTGGGCCGAGAGATCTTCGAGACCTGGTATAAGGCGGACCGGCTCCTGCGCTGCGGCGCGGTCGACCTCGCCCCCGTGGTCACCCACACCTTCCCGCTCAAGGATTACGAGGCGGGTTTCGCCGCCATGTCCTCTCCCGATAAGAAGTGCGGGAAGGTCCTGTTCGTTCCCTAGATAGAATGGACGAGCCGGTCTGCTCCCTTGATATCGTGCTCGGGGTCCTGCCGACCATGGGACCCATCGTCCTCTGCTCGCTGCGCTCGCACCCGGACGATCCGACCCATGGTCGTCACCCCTCACGTTGAAGGAGGCAGACCGGCTCTCCACCGAGAGGCGCTGGAAGCGCTGGAGCGGGAAGCCAAAGGAGCAGCCGAAGCCAAGAAACGGGAAGCGGACGCGCGGGCTGAGAAGAACCCAGGGGGACGGCTCCCCAAAGATCCCGACCTATTGCGGGGGGTCGCGAAGGTCAAAGGCGAATGGTCGCTGATCTGCACGACGCACAACCTGCTCAAGCTATGGCGGGCGACGGAAGGCGAGATCGCCTACGCGACCGGATAGCGGCGCCAGGTCCGGTCCGCATCCTTGAGCGGGCCGGGTGACGGGAGTGGGTCGGATCGCCCGGGTGCGAGACGAGCGTAGCGAGTCGCGCAGAGGGCGATGGGCCCCGCCCCCGGCAGGACCCGGACCGCAATTTCAAGGACGCGGACCGGACCGCTCACGAATCCGGACGATGACTCGGACACACTAGCGAGTGACGACGCCCCACCTGTGGAAGGGCGGCCGGCCGCAGCCGCGGCAATAGTCGGAGGTGAAGAGCTTGCGCGGATCGCAGGCGCGGCCTTGCCGGCTGTTGCGGTGGAAGATGAGCGGCAGGTCCGTGAAGCTGTTGCCTTGGATGAAATCGCAGGCCCCGGAGGAGTCGTAAGCCGCGAAGAGGGCCTCCTTGCGCGCGAAGTCCCAGGAGTTCTCCGCCCGCCAGCCGACATGGAACTGAAGCGGGCGGCGGTCCATCGCGGACGCCCAGTTCCGCCAGAACACCGCCTGCGAGCAGAGGAGGGCGAAGGCGGCCATAGCCGTCGCGGGCCTGCGGTCGGGTTTGGGCAGACGGCTCAAGGCGGAGGGCAGGCTGAGGATCGTGAGGAAGTGGATGATCGAATAGTGGCGCAGAGAACTGGTGTGGCGAAACAGGCTGAACACGGCCAGGTGCGCGATGGGCCAGAGCGCGAGGGTCCGCTCCTGCGGGGATAGCCCTTCGCGGACCCAGGCGCGGACCGCGCTCCACGCGACGAGAGCCAGGAGGAACGCCGACCACAGGTAGAGAGGCAGGTCCAGCCACCAGGGCGCGTCCCAGGAGAACACCCGCTTCCAGACGACGGGGCCCGCGAGGGCTTCCCAGAGGGGCGGGACATGCCAGACCAGCGAGGCGAACAGGCCCAGGCCCAGGAGGCGCCGCCCCCAGAGACGCGCGGCCGGGCGGGCGAGGGCCGCGACCAAGGGCCGCTCCCAGTCGCCGCAGGCGGCGGTCGTGGCGAGAGGGATCAGGCCGAGGAAGAGAGGGACCGCCCAGCGACGCTGGAACGCCCAGGCCTCTTGCGAGAGGCGGGGCTTGACGAGGAAGACCACGGCCCCGGCCGCCAGCGCCGCCAGCGCCAAACGCAGGTCCGCTCCCAGATCCTCCTCGCCGCGCCAGGCCGCGCGGCAGGCGAAGAGGACGACGAGGGAGAGCGGCACGGACAGATAGATGAAGTGGTTCTGGACGCCGACGAGGGTGACGGCCATGAACAGAAAGGCCCTGGGCCGGGAGGACGGGCGGTCAAGAAGCGTCAGGGTGACCGCCAGCAGAAGCGGCTGGAGGGCGTAGACGTCCCAGGCCAGGCGCGACTTCAAGAGGAGGTAGACGCTGGAGGCGAGTAGGACGCCGTACCAGGCGGCGGACTCGTCGCCGGTTCGCCGCCGCAGCTGCCAACCGGCGAGGAGGAAGGCGGCGGCATTGGCCAGAGCCCCCGGCAGGCGCAGGGCGCGCACGCTCATGGACCAGGCGGCCAGGGCCTTGGAGAGGACCAGCCCGTAGAGCGGGCCGGTGTAGGTGTTCATCGCGTGCGGGGTGTAGAACCCTTGCTCCGTCAGGCGCGTGGCGTAGAGGCCGGTCCAGGCTTCGTCCAGCGTAAGAGCGGGCAGACGGTCGAGGCCCGCGAGCACGCAGGCGGCCGACAGGAGGAGGAGGATGGCGGCCAAGACGAGCGGAGCGCGTCTCATCGGGGACATTCTACCCTTTCATCCGCTATAATCGACCTATGACTGCGAACACCGCTTCCCTCATGGATTTCCTCGACGAAGAGAACGCCCAGCTCAAGAAGGAAGGCCGCTTCGTGAAGTTTCGCGTCCTCTGCGGCCGGCAGGCCCCGGTCTCGCTCATCGACGGCAAGAAGGTCGTCAACCTGACCTCGAACAATTATCTCGACTTGACCGCGCACCCCAAGCTCAAGGCCGCGGCCAAGGCGGTCATCGACACCCACGGCGTCGGGACCGCGGCGGTGCGCCCCATCATCGGGACCATGGACATCCACCTCGCCCTGGAGGAGAAGCTCGCCCGGTTCAAAGGCGCCGAGGCCTGCCTCGTCTTCCAGTCCGGCTTCACGGTCAACGTGGCCTGCTGCCAGAGCCTGATGAGCGACCCCGCGGACTTGCTCGTCTCCGACGAGCTCAACCACGCTTCCATCATCGACGGCGCGCGCCTGGCCAAGGCCGCGCGCAAGATCTATGCGCACAAGGACATGAAGGCCCTCAAGGAGATCCTGGAAGCGTCTTCCGGGGCGCGTCGGCGCATGATCGTGACGGACGGCGTCTTCTCGATGGATGGGGATCTCGCCCCTCTTCCTGAAATCGTGGATCTGGCTGAAAAATATGAAGCCTTCGTGATGGTCGACGACGCGCACGCCTCGGGCGTGATGGGCGAGAACGGACGCGGAACCCCCTCGCATTTCGGCCTCTGCGACCGCGTCCAGATCCAGATCGGGACCCTCTCCAAGGCCGCGGGCTCCATCGGCGGCTACGTGGCCGGTTCTCGGCGCCTCATCGACTATCTTGCCTCGGTCGCCCGTCCCTTCATGTTCTCGAGTTCGCATCCCCCGTCGGTGGTCGCCACCTGTTCGGCGGCCGTGGACGTCATGTTGGAGGAGCCGCAGCGCATCGCGAAGCTCTGGGAGAACGCCCGGCATTTCAAGGAGGGTCTCAAGAAGCTCGGCTTCGACACCGGCGCCTCCGAGACCCCGATCACCCCGGTGATCGTCGGGGACGCGGAGAAGGCTCAAGCTTTCTCATCGCGGTTATTCGAGGAAGGCGTCTTCGCGCTGGCCATCTGCTACCCCATAGTGGCCCGCGGCAAGGACCGCCTGAGGACTATCGTTTCCTCGGGACACACGACCCAGGATCTGGATTTCGCTCTGGAGAAATTCGACAAGGTCGGACGGGAGCTCGGATTGGTATAATTCCAGGCCCATGCCGATATCCTTGCTGAAGGTTGAAGATTCCCTCGCCCGCGTGCGTTCCGGACTGGAATCGCGCGCGCGTCGCATCGAGGGCCGCGTGGGTCGGGAGCTGGCCGCCCACATCTGCCGCCCGGGCAAGATGCTCCGCGCCCGTTTCGCTCTTCTGCTGGGCGCGGCGATGGGCGTCGATGAGGCCAAGGCCGAGGGCGTGGCCCGCGCGATGGAGCTGGTCCACAACGCCTCTCTGCTCCATGACGATTGCGTCGATGAGGCGGAAACCCGGCGCGGGCGCCCGACCCCGAACCAGGTCTTCGGCACGACGCTGGGGCTCCTCCTCGGCGACCTGGCATTCTCCCAAGGACTGGAAGAGGCCATCGACATCTCCCCGAACGCACCTAGGCTTCTCGTGACCGCCGTTCGGGAGATGACAGTAGGCGAGCTGCAAGAAGAGTTCCTTAAAGGCTCGACGACCGTCGGCATGGACGCTTATATGGGCGTGGCCGCGCGCAAGACGGGTGCCCTCTTCGAGTGGGCCGGGGCGGTGTTTTCCGAACTCTCGCCCTTCCCTCACGAGCAGGCCGACCCTCCGCGCCTGGCCTGCGCGGCCGGCATCCTGCTCCAGATCGTCGACGACATCCACGACTACACCCTGACCGAGCGCGTCTCCGGCAAGGATGAGGCCCAGGATCTGCGCAACCGGCGCCTGACCTTGCCCTGCATCTTCGCCCTCCAGGACCAGGGCTCCCGCGAGGAATTCCTGTCTCTATGGAACGACGGCGAGACCGACGCGGCGCGCATCACGCGTTTCCTGAAGGACCGAGGCTATCTACAGACGACCCGCGAGAAGGGTCGAGAGATCGTCGATTCGATGGCCGCCATGACCAAGAAGCTCCCTTGCCGCGCCGAGGCGGCTGAACTGATTTTTTTCATCGAGATCATGGCCAAGAGGGAGTTCTAGCCGTGTCGTACGAGGCTCTGCTCCGGAAGTCCTGGATAGTCGGGGACTTCGTCGTCTCGGAGGATGAGGCCGGGCGGGACGATTGCGCCGATTCGGCAAGCCGGCGCCAGGTACGCTTGGAGATGGAAGAGATCGCGGCGCGCGAGGTTTGGGACGCCAACTCCTGCCTCGTCGCCCATAGAGAGGGAATCATGAAACTGGCTCCGTTCGTGAAGTTCCGTGAGGAAAAGTTCGGCGCGGTGCTCTTCGAAACGCGCTCCGAGAAGGTCTACACTCTGAGCCCGACGGGCGCCGCCGTCGTGCGCGAGATCGTCGCGGGGGCCTCTTCGAGCGACCTCCCGTCGAAGCTGAAGGAGAAATACGATGATCCCTCCGGCAGGATGTCGCGGGAGGCCGAGTCCTTCCTCGCCGAGTTGAAGGAAAAAGGACTCATCGTCGAGTAAGCGTCATGGAGACGAAGACCTCGGACCTTTCCGCGCCTCTGTACGTCGCTTGGCAGATCACCAACGAGTGCAATCTGTCCTGTCTCCACTGCATCGAGGAATCAGGTCCGGGCAAGGCCTTCCGGGATGAGTTGACCACCGCGGAGGCCCTCGGCGTTATCGACCAGTTGGTCGCCGCCGAGGTTCCCTACGTTTCCTTCTCGGGCGGCGAGCCGATGGTTCGCCCTGATTTCTTTCAGCTCGCGGAGCGCATCACCCGGGGAGGCGCCGGCCTCAAGATCGAGACCAACGGGCACTTCCTTACGAAGGAGAACGCCAAGCGATTCAAGGACCTCGGCGTCAAGGCGGTTCAGGTCTCCCTCGACGGGGCCAGCCCCGCCGCCTTCAATAAGATGCGCGTCAATGGGCGCTTCGACGCGGCGCTCGACGGCATCCGCAATCTGCGCGAGGCCGGCGTCGCCGTCGAGATCAACTTCGTGCCCGCGAAGTTCAACATCCATGAGATCGCCCAGGCCGTGGACCTCGCGCACAGTCTCGGCGCCTGCTCTTTCTACACCGGCAAGATCATGTACACCGGCAACGCGGTCCGTACCTGGGCCGTCACCGCTCCCGACGAGAGCGATTATCCGCGGTATTTCGCCGCCCTTAAGGGGAAGTGCGACGAGTATAGGGGCCGCATGCGCGTGTATTACCACGAGATGGGCCTGCTCGAAGAGCTGCGCTACCGCCTGTTGAACCCGGCCGCTCTCTTCATCATCATCCCGAACGGACGGGTCAAGCTCATCAACGCCCTTCCCTTCACTTGCGGCGATCTGCGCACGGACCGCTTGGGCGCCGTCTGGCGGAACTTCCAGGAGGCTTGGAAGAGCCCGATGGTCTCGGCCTTCATCGACCGTCTGGCCGAGGACCCGAGCATCGTCTCCCGCCTGCACCAGTTGGAGGCTGCGCTCTGAGCGACGCCTTCACCGCGCCTCACGCCCCGGCCGAGCAGACCTTCATGCTGAAGATCGCCTCGGTCGTGCGCTACCGCTTCTTTCTGTATGCGGGGCTCCTGCCGTATCTCTTGGGCGCGGGCTGGGCCTACGGCGTGGAGAAGACCTTTCGCCCCGGGACCTTCTGGCTGGGACTATTAGGCATATTCCTGTCGGTCGTGGGCGTGGAGAGCTTCAACGAGTACTTCGACGCGAAGATGGGCACCGACCGCGTCTTCAACCCCGACGCGGACGAATGGATCCCCGAATGGATGTTCCAGCTCGGCGTGGCCGCCTTTGCCCTCGCAGCGGCCGTCGGTTTTTACCTTGCGTGGGAGGGGGGGTGGCCCATCGTCCTTTACACTCTCCTCGGAGGAGCGGCGGCGGTCTTCTATGTCGGTCCGCCCATCCGCTGGGTCTATCGCGGTCTGGGGGAGACGGTGATCGGATTGTCGTATGGTCCATGGATGACGTTGGGCTCGGTTCATCTCCACACCCACCGTTTCTCTTGGGGCGCTCTTCTGTCCTCTTTCGTGCCGGGACTTTTGATCATGTCGTTGGCCGTGGTGAATAATATCCCCGATTATCATCAAGACCGCCTCGTCGGCAAGAAAAACCTCGTGGTCCGTTTCGGCCGCGAGAAAGGGAGATACCTTTACTTGGCGCTCTCCCTGTCGGGATTATCCGTAATCGTCGCCGGGGTCTTTGCGGGGATTTTTCCGAAGGCCGCGCTGCTGGCTTTCATGTCCGGCCTGCCGCTCTGGTTGATGAGCCTGACCGCCGGCCGCGAGACTTGGGACACGCCGCGGCTGTTCGTTCCGGCGGTGAAGCATATCGTCCAGTGCTACGCTCTGACGACGGCGATCTTCGCGCTCACGGCGGCTTGGGGATGAAGATTCAAGCCTTCGCCGCGCCGACCATGGTCGCCTGGCAGTTGACCCGGGACTGCAACCTCGCCTGCCTCCATTGCTGCACGGATTCCGCGCCCGGCCGCGCCATGCCCAATGAGCTGTCCCGCGAGAGGGCGCTTTCGCTGTGCCTTGAGATCGTTGAGGCGGGCGTGCCTTACGCCATGATCGTCGGGGGTGAACCCACCCTCGCGCCTCATTTCCTCGACGTCTGCCGCAGCCTCTCGGACGGCGGCGTCCTCCTTAAGATCGAGACCAACGGCCAGGACTTCGACGTCTCGCTCTTGAAGGGTATGGGCGTGCGCTCGGTCCAGATATCGCTTGATGGGGCGACCCAGGAGACCTATGCCAAGCAGCGTCCCGGCGGGACTCTCGCCAAGGCCCTGGAGGCCTGCGGCCGCGTCCGAGAGTCCGGGCTGCCTCTGGAGGTCACCTTCGCCCCCACTCGTCTCAACATCCACGAGGCCGAGGCCGTGGTCGCCCTGTCCGCTGAGCTTGGCGCTTTCCGCTTCAATACCGGCAAGCTCATGCGCCTGGGCACGGCGGCCAAGCTCTGGGACCGCCTGGAGCCCTCGGCGCAGCAGTACGCGGGCTTGCGCGCACTCCTCGAGCGGCGCGAGGAGGAGCTGTCGGGACGCATCGAACTCTGCTACAAGCCCTTCTCGCTGGACGAGGAGATGGCCGCCCGCCGGCTCGAGCCCTCCGGGACTTTGCTCATCCTGCCGGACGGACGCGTCAAAACGGCCGCGCCCCTGCCGTCGATCTGCGCCGATCTTTCGCATCAAAATCTGCTCGAAGCTTGGGACGCATACCGCCGCGCGTGGCGCGACATCATCGATTCGCCGGTCGTGGTCTGACCGGCGCAAGGAGAGACATGAACGACCAGAAAACCGTGATCGATGCCAAGGCTCAGCCGAAGCTCGCTTGGGAGACGCCCTCCATGGAGGAAGTTTCCGAGCGCGTGATGGCTCAGCCCTACATCCGGTTCACGTGACGCACCGGAGGGGGGCGTCCGTGGGCGACTACGGCGCCCCCCTCTTTCTTGCCTGGCAGCTGACCAACCGCTGCACGGGCCGCTGCCTGCATTGCTGCGAGGAGTCCGGCCCCGACCGGGCTTGGGACGACGAGATGGACCGCGCGCAGGCGCTTTCGCTTGCGCGCGAGATCGTCGACTTGAAGATCCCCTATGTCGCCTTTGGCGGGGGCGAGCCGATGGCCGTTTCCCATGTCTGGGACATTTTCGAAACTCTCGCCTCCGGGGGCGCGCAGATCAAGATCGAGACGAACGGTCTCGATCTTGATGAGCAGGCCTGCGACCGCTTAAAAGCCCTGAATGCCGCCTGTGTCCAGATCTCCGTGGATGGCGGAACGGATGCCGTTCATGGAGCCTTGAGACCGGGTTCCGGCTATCAGCGGGCTTGGGACGCCCTGGATCGCTTGGTCAGGCGCGGCCTGGAGCCCGAGCTCGTCTTCATTCCGACTCGTTTCAACGTTCAAGACGCCGTCGCCGTTTATGAACAAGCCGCCGCGCGCGGCATTCGGACTTTCGTGACCGGCCCCATGATGCGCCTGGGCCGCGCCGCGCTGGCCTGGGACGACCTCGCCTGCGCCGAGGAAGACTGGGCCGAGGCCTCGATGGCGCTGAAGGCGGCCGCCGCCGCGCTCAGGGGCCCGCGTCTGGCGCTGTACCCCTGGTCCATCCAAAAAGAGATGCTCACCCGTGCCGCGAGCCCCCAGGCCATGGTGCTCGTGGTCCCCAACGGGAAGGTCAAGCTCCTCAACGCCCTGCCCTTTGCCGTCGCCGATCTCAAGACCGAAACGCTGTCTTGCGCCTGGCCCAAGGTCGTAGCCGCCTGGCGTTGCCGGGAGGTCCAGGATTTCGTGCGGCGCGCGCAGTCCGAGACGGAGCTGCTGAGGCACGCCAACGAGTGTTGGGACCTTCAGAAGCGCGTCGAGTAGTTCACGCCGACGCGCTCGGAGGTCATGCGGCCGTCTTTGACTCCCCACTCGGTCTTGAACGAGAGAGGAGAGCCGGGGCGAGAGAGCGTCAGCGCGGCCAAGCCGTGCGCGTCGCCGCTCTGGATCGCGTTTTGCGCGGCCGAGCCGGGGCGGGTGTCGAAGTCCACGCGCAGAGGACCGACGTTGAAATCGGTGCGCAGACCGGCGACATAAAGGTAGGCGCCGCCCAGGATTGCGGCGGAGGTCATAAATTCCGCGTCCCAGTTGGAGAGGTTGGATGCGTAGGCTCCGGAGTCGCTGCCGAAGCGCTCAAGCTGGTATCGGCAGACCAAGGCGTCGGCGAAGGCGTCGGTGACGGCGGACGCGTGGGCGTTGACGGCGCTGCGCCGCCACGAGGCGGCCTCGGCGGGGCCCATCGGGCCGATCGGCCGATCCTCGAGCAGACGGCGGGACGCCTGCTCCTGATGATGGCGCAGCCGTTCGGTGAAAATCCGGTCGGAGGTATCGACGGGCACGGCGCTCATGCGGCGCGACAGCCGGCCGGGGAGCGCCGTGGAGATCAGGTGGCCCCGCATGAGGCCGTACACGCTGTCGGCCAGCGCTTCCAGTTCCCGATACACGGGGCGGGCGGAGTCGGCCCAGTCCTCGGCGCGGGCGGGGGAGGCCAGGATCAGCAGCGCGATCGCGAGAGTCTTCATGGGAATAGTATGGCCGGTGGAGCGCGGGAACATGGCAAATCTTCGGTACGGGCGGGTAAAAATATGATTAAACTCTGAGCATGATGGCCGCGGCGACCGCTCATAAGAATAGCTGGATCCTGTTGAAGATACTCGGTCTCATCTTTTTGGCCGAGGGGATCATCATGATCGTTCTTGGGATGCTGGCGCTCCCCCCAGGCTGGAAGGAAGTTCTCGATCCCGTTATTTTGACGACCTTCCTCGCCCCGTTTCTGTATTTCTGGATTAAGCGGGAGGAGGAGCAGCGTCAGGAGGCGCAAGAGGATACGCGTTTGCTGGTGATATTGTCCCGCCAAATCCTTGAAGCACGGAACCTGCCGGACGCCCTTACGCTTGCCATTCGAGAAATCTGCGGGGTCGCAGGCTGGACCTACGGCGAAGCCTGGACTGCGGCCGTCGATGGGAGCCGCTTGGAATGTTCCGCGCTCTGGGGTCTCGATGCCAAGATCATCGAGCAGTTCTCGGACGTCAACAAACGGACCATTTTCACCAAGGGCGTCGGGCTTCCCGGCCTCGCCTGGGCCGAGGGGAAGCCGGTCTGGATAGCGGACGTCACCGCTGATTCTCAATTTCTGCGAGGTTCTTACGCGCGAGCGGCAGGCCTGCGGGGAGGTTGGGCCATCCCCGTGGAGTCGAACGGACGGCTATTGCTGATTCTGACGTTTTTTTGCATCAAAGATAAGCCCCCGGAACGGATGATTCGGGTCGTCTCGTCGGCGGCCTCTCAATTGGGAGCGCTGATCCACCGTAAGCAGGCCGAAGACGACCGGCTTCGCCTGGCGACCGCCATCGAACAGATGACGGAAATGATCATGATCACGGACTTAAAGGGCGTCATTGAGTACGTCAACGAGGCGTTCTCGTCCTTCACGGGTTTGAGCCGAGATGAGGTATTGGGCAAGAGCGCGCAATCCGTGGAGACGTTTGCCCCGAAGGCGGAACTCTTTGTCCGGTTGCGCCAAACTATCGCAACCGCGCAATCATGGTCGGGGAGGATTTCAAACCAAAGGCAGGACGGGACCATTCACGAAGAACAAACCGCCATCTATCCCATCCGTCGCGTGCCGGGAGGTCCCGGCAACTACATCGTGTTGTCCCGCGATATCACCGAGCAGATCGCCCTCGAGAATCAACTTCGCCAGGCGCAGAAGCTGGAAGCAGTCGGCTTGCTTGCCGGCGGAGTTGCGCACGACTTTAACAATCTCCTGACCATCATCATGGGCTATACTCATCTCATCGCGGAGGAAGTCGCCCTCGATAGCCCCATACGGTCTTTCTCGGACTCCGTGCTCAAGGCGTCGGCAACCGCGAGCGCCGTTGCCGGGCAACTCTTGTCCTTCAGCAGCGCGCAAATCCGGGCTCCGAAACTCTTGGACCTCAGCTCGGTCATCGCCGAGACCGCTCAGATGATGCGCAGGCTCGTCAGGGCCAATATCTCCGTCTCCACCCAACTCCAGGCCGACCTGTGGCCCGTGAACGCGGACTTAAATCAAATCGAACAAATACTTCTCAACCTCATACTCAACGCGCGCGACGCCATGCCCGAGGGCGGCAGCATCAGACTGGAAACCTCCAACCTGGCGTTGAGCGCCGAATCGAACCGCAATCGCGATTCGAGCCTCAACCCGGGCGATTACGTCCTTCTTGCCGTCAAAGACACGGGTACCGGGATGAATGAGCAGGTCCGAGCCAAGATTTTCGAGCCATTCTTCACGACCAAGGCGCAGGGCAAGGGAACGGGACTCGGCTTGACGATCATTCTCAGAATCGTCAAAGAAAACGGTTGGCATATCACGGTCGACACTCGCGTGGGGCAGGGGACCGCTTTTACCGTCTATATCCCCCGAGCGACGGGCGTGATGCAAGTCGGCGCATCCGTTCAACCCCCGCGCACCCGGGGGGCGGGGGAGCAAATCCTGCTCGTCGAATACGACCCCGATTTACGCGCGCTCCTGGCTAAAAATCTGACGGATAACGGCTATCGCGTGCTGACGGCCTCCACACCCGCCGAAGCGCTCCGCCAAGCCGCGTCCCGCTCGACCGAGATACGCTTGCTGCTCACGGACATGATGCTTGCCGAAACCGACGCCATGGATTTGGCGAGTCGGCTCAAAGGCCTGAATCCTTCCCTTCGCATCATCCATATATCCGACGTGGGCCAGCAGGATATCCCGCCCGACGTGATTCTATTGAAAAAACCATTCACGACCGACGCTCTCTTGGCGAAAGTGAACTCGGCTGTCGAGCTCAACGCGGAGATCGTCACCGGGGCAGAGCCGCCCCGTGCATGAATGCACGGGGCGGCGGTTTGATCTGCCGACGTTTAGCGGAGGCCGTCGAAATTCAGTCGGCGCATTCTCGGGCGCACGCTCAGGCGCGAGACGATGGCCGAGATCGGAGTTTTTCTCGTTCTGTCAGCCTTGATTCTGGCGCTGTCCTCCGGCGGGTACTTCGCCTTCACCGCCTTATTCGGCATACCGGCCGCCTCGACGCCGCGCTTCGCGATGTACCTTCTCTATATATGGTGCAGAGCCTCGTCGCGTGCCTCGCGACGCTGAAGACGCTGCGCATTCGCGCGAGCTTCGATAAAAAAGCGATCAAGGCTTGCCCGTCGTCGGACGAGGAGGGGTGGACGTGTTCGGAGAGATGACCAGAGAAGTCGTGTCTGAACCTTTAAGCGGCGTGACCTGGTTTTGCGTGCGCGCCAACTGGTCTCGGACCGTGTTCGAGACCTCGGTCGAGATGTGAGCGGCGAGCGAGGAAGCGAGTATGTCGGTATTATGGGCGAGCTGGCTCTTGAGCTTAGCGCTGAAGAGCAGATAGAGAACGACCGGCTCGATGAGGAAGACGAACAGAAGAAACCCGCCGATGACCGATATTTCGCGACGACCCAGGGAACGGATGTATTCAAACACGCCGCTCTTTGCCAGGTCCGGTCCCGTCAGAGAAAAGCTCAGATTGAAGGTGTAGGTCTTCTGAGCCGCTTCCGGCGCGCCGTCGAGTGGTGAAGAGTCGGTTCCCATGGCGCCTGTTTTCTCCTGGATAGGCTTAACAGGGTCTCAGCGTCTTGGCGAGACGTGGCGCCTTGACGGCGGCCGGCAGGTCCGGCAGGAGCGCCGCAGGGCGCTGAAACCCTTGAGCTCGACGCGCGAAGACAGGAAGCCGGGAAGCTCGGGCTGATCGCGCATCAGGTCCGTGCTGAGGTATTTCTTGTTGTCGTCGGGGAAGACGGTGACCACCACCGCGTCGCGGCCCATCTTGTTCTGAAGCATCAGCGCCCCGATGAAGTTGGCGCCGCTCGAGATGCCCACTCCCAGCCCCAACTGCGCGGCAAGCTTGCGGGCCATGAGGATGGCGTCGCCGTCGTCGACGGAGACGATCCCGTCGAGCTCGCCCAAACGCACGATGTCCGGGATGAACTCGTCGGAGATGCCTTGGATTCGGTGCTTGCCCACCTTGTAGCCCGTGGTCAAGGTCGGCGAGTTGGAGGGCTCGAGGGGATGGAGCCGAACGGCGGAGCGCGCTTTCCTGAGGTAGCGGCCCACCCCCATGATCGTGCCCCCGGTGCCCACCCCCGCGACGAAGGCGCCCGGCTGGAGCTCGAGGGATTGAAGCTGGCGCCAAATCTCGGGTCCGGTGGTCTCGGCATGGGCGTCCACGTTGTCCTCGTTGGAGAACTGTCGCGGCAGGAAGCAGCCGGGAGTCGCGGCGGAGAACTCCTCGCTCAGCCTGATGCACGCCAGGAACCCCCCCTCTTCGCGGCTGACCAGGCGGATTCTGGCGCCGAGGCTGTGGATGAGGTCCTTGCGCTCCTGGCTCATCCAATCAGGCATGAAGATATGCACCGGATGGCCCAAAGCGCGGCCGATGGCGGCAAGCGAGATGCCGGTGTTGCCGCTGGTGGCCTCGGCGATGGCCGCGCCGGGCCGAAGCAGGCCGCGCTCGTAGCCCCGGGCCAGGATGTGCAGGGCCATGCGGTCCTTGATGCTGCCCGTCAGATTGAAATTCTCCGCCTTGGCATGAAGGCGGCGGGGCTTGCCGTCATACTCGAAGTCGACGCTCAGCAGCGGCGTGTTGCCCACGAGGCTGGTCAAATCTCGGAGGCGGCCGGGAGGCGCCGGCGGGTTCATGAGTCGGATATTACCAAATAGATCAGTCAATCGAGGATTGCGCCGCCCGTAGAAAGAGTCTACACTGTGGCGGTGACCCATAACATACTGGTCGTTGAAGACGACCCCGACATTCAAGGCTACTGCAACACGGTGCTTGAGAGCGCCGCCTTCAACGTCGCCTCATGCAGCACGATGGCGCAGGCGCGCCGGCTTTACGAGGAGCGCCGCCCCGATCTGGTCGTTGTCGATATCGGCCTGCCCGACGGCAACGGCATCGATTTGCTGCGTGAGTGGCGCAAGCTTCCCGGTCGCCCGGCGGCGATACTGTTTCTGACTGCGCGCGGCGACCTCAAGACACGCATCGAGTGCTTCCAGGCCGGCGCGCAGGATTACTTGCACAAGCCGTTTGCCGCCGAGGAGCTGCTGGCGCGCGTGAAGGTCCATCTCGAGGTCCAAAAGTCGCATGAAGATCTGTTGCGGCGCAACTACGAACTCGAACTGATCACGCGCGCGCGCCAGGACATGGCCGACATGATCGTGCATGACCTTAAGGCGCCGCTGACGTCGATCAAGGGCACTCTGCAGCTCATTAAGCTGCATGGCCTGATCAGCGAGGCCAATCACGCCAATCTGCTCGAAAACGCGGGTTCGGCCGCCGATTTCATGCTGCTGATGCTTAACGATCTGCTGGACGTCGGGCAAGCCCGGCAGACGGGCCTCAAGGCGGTGATCAATCCGGTCGACATGGCGGGTCTGCTTGAGAAGCTGCGCGCGTTGTTTATGGGGCGCAGCAAGATGCTGGGCATTCCTCTCGTTTTTTCCGTTGCGCCGGACGCCGCGATTCTGCCCAGCGATCAAAACCTGCTTTATCGCATCCTGGCGAATCTGATCTCCAATGCGATGAAGGTCTCATCGAACGGCGGCCAGGTCGAGATCGAGGTCGTAGCGGTTGGAGATCGCGCTCAGCTGAGAGTTTTGGACCGCGGGCGGGGAGTGTCCAATGCCGACAAGCAGAGCATCTTCGACAAGTACGTGACGAGCAGCCGTCAGGGTGAGGCGGTCGATACGGGCACGGGCTTGGGGCTGGCGTTCTGCCGTGTCGCCACGCAGGCGCTCCAGGGAAGGCTCTGGGTAGAGGACCGCGACGGCGGAGGCAGCCGCTTCGTTCTGGAGGTGCCCGGCAACGCGCCGACCGCCGTCGCTTAGCGAGTCGCCGGCGCTGCAGCTCGACGTCCTTCTTGGCCGGCTTAAGGGATACATAAGCGTCTGCTAATCCTTCCCACAACCCCCGCTGATAAGCTGTGGGCATGAACCGGCCCAAACCGAAGATTCTGGTGATCGACGACGAGAAGACGCTGCGCGACATACTCACCCGCGCCCTGAGCGCGCGGGGCTACGATGTCTCGTCGGCCGAGAACGGCAGGCAGGCCGTCTCGATCGCCGGCGCGGAGGCCTTCGACCTGGCGCTTTGCGACATGATGATGCCGGAGATGGACGGCATCGAGACCCTCAAGGCGCTCAAGCAGGCTCATCCACGGATGGAAGTCGTCATGGTGACGGGAAACGGCACGATCGAGAACGCGGTGGAATCGATGAAGCTCGGCGCCTATGACTTCGTCGCCAAACCGTACCAATTCGACCCACTGTACGGCGTCCTGCAGAAAGCCCTCGAACGAGGGCGGCTGCGGGCCAAGGTCGGCGAGCTCGAGCAGACCAACCGCCTGAAGTCGGAATTCCTCGCCAACATGAGCCATGAACTGCGCACGCCGCTCAACGCGATCGTCGGCTATTCCTCGCTGATCCTCGACCAGATTTACGGTGAGGTGCCCGCCGCCCAGGCCGAGGCCCTGGGACGGGTCTTGATCAACTCGAAGAACCTTCTCGCTCTGATCAACAACATCCTTGATTTTTCCAAGCTTAATGCCGGCATGATGCCCACTCATATCGAGGAGTTCGACCTCAGCGCGGTCGCCAAGGAAGTGGCCGACACGATGCAATGCCTGGCCATGGAGAAGCGGATATCTCTGCGCTCGGAAGACCCGGGTCCCCTGCTGGTCAAGAGCGACAAGACGAAGATCAAGCAGATCTTGATCAACCTGGTGGGCAACGCGGTCAAATTCACCGTCGAGGGCGGAGTCAAGATCACCGTCGCGCGGGACCCCGACGGGCCCGAGGTGCGCCTGAGCGTGAGCGACTCCGGGCCGGGCATCGCCGCCAAGGACATCCCGGCCGTCTTCGAGGAGTTCAAGCAGCTCGACGGCGCCGCGACCCGTAAGCACGGAGGCACCGGGCTGGGCCTCTCGATCACCAGGAAACTCGTCGAGCTGCTCGGAGGCGCCATCCGCGTCGAAAGCGAGCTTGGACGCGGTTCGACCTTCATCGTGAACATGCTGCGGGAGGTGGCCCCGAAGGACGCTCTCCCGCCGCCGGAGGGCATCGAGCCCGCGCCGGACGCCCGGCGGAGAGTGCTGCTCGCCATCGACGACGATCCCGAGGTTCTCAAGCTCTTGCGGGACAGCTTGAAGGCGACGGACTATGCCATGATCGGCGCCTCGACGGCGGAAGAAGGTCTGGCCCTTGCCCGGAGCCTCAAGCCTTTCGTCATCACGCTCGACATCATGATGCCGCATCGCGACGGCTGGGCCGTGCTCCAATCGCTCAAGAACGACCCGCAACTGAGCGGCATCCCCGTGATCATCCTATCGATCATGGAGAACAAGGCCTTGGGGTTCTCCTTGGGAGTGGCCGATTACATCGTCAAGCCTTTCGAGCGCCAAGTCCTCCTCGAGAAACTGGAGAATTTGCAGAGCATCGCCGGCAAGAGGGTCCTCGTCGTCGACGATGAGGACGGCATCAGGGAGCTCATCGAGACGGGCCTCAAGAACGAGGGCTATCGGGTCGAGGGAGCCGCGACTGGCCGGGCGGCGCTGGCCGCCGCGGCGCTCAGGCGGCCCGACTTCCTGTTCCTCGACCTCAATCTGCCCGATATGAGTGGCCTGGAGGTCCTTGAAGAGCTGGAAAAAGATACTTCCCTCAAGGAGATGCGAGTTTTCGCGCTGACGGGGAGGACCCTTTCTTCCCGGGAGCTCGACGAGCTCCACAGGAAAGTCGAGAAAGTCATCGAGAAGGGCTCGATCAGCCTTTCGGCGATCCTGGACGCCCTCAAGGGAAAGCTCATGGCCATGGCGGAGGCCGACTGAGATGGCGCTCACGATCCTTGTCGCCGACGACGAAGCCGACAATCGGGCGATCATCGCGGCCGCGCTGGCCGCGTCGGGCTATCGGGTCTGCCAGGCCCGCGACGGGGGCGAAGCCGTCGAGTCCGCCCTCCGGGAGGCTCCCGATCTCATACTCCTCGACATGTCCATGCCGGGGGTCAGCGGCTGGGAGGCGACCGAGCGCTTGAAGGCCATGCCCCAGACCAAGGAAATCCCCATTTTCGCCTTTACGGCCTTCGCCTTGGCGGGCGACGAGCTCAAGGTGAGGCGGGCCGGCTGCGACGGCTATATCTCGAAGCCATGCATCCCGAAGGACGTTGTCGCGCTCATCAAGAGCAGGGTGGGACAATAACATGGAAACCATGACACGATGCGGCGACGAATGGATCGTGCGGCTGTTGGCGTCCAAAGGAGTGCTCGACCCGAAAGACGCCGGGGACATCCTCCAGGACGTCTCGCCTTTCGCCTCCACGGCGCTCTTGAGGCGCAAGGCGGTCTCCAAGGAACGCCTGGCCGAGGTGGTGAGGGAGCAATACGGCATCTCGTTCGCCGAGCCCGCCGCCGGCTCGTCCGATAAGATCGCGGTTTCTCTGGTCCCCGAGGAGATCTGCCGCCGGCACATGCTGTTTCCGCTGCGCGTCGACGCCGAGACCATCGAGCTCCTGATGGCCAATCCGCTGGACAGCGTCGTCATGGACTCGGTCAGGGCGCTCTCCGGCCGCCGTCCCATTCCCTTTTTCGGCCTGCCCGAGAAGATCGAAGAGCTCATCACGGCGGGCTATGGGGCGGACGCGGCGGTTTTCGAGTTGCTTCATAAGTTCCCGGACGAGGCGCCGGTGATCTGCCTCGACTCGGGCGCGGAGCGGCCCGCCGAGCCGTCGAGCGCCATCGGCGCTCCCGTGATCCGCCTGGCCAACCAGTTGATCTCTCAGGCGGTGCGCATGAAGGCCTCGGACATCCACATCGAGCACGAGGAGCGCGTCACCATCGTGCGCTACCGCGTCGACGGCGACCTGCGCAGCATCATGAAGGTCCCCAAGCACCTCGGGGAGGGCCCGCTGGTCTCGCGCATCAAGATCATGGCCAACCTCGACGTCGCCGACCGCCGCCGGCCGCAGGACGGCCGCGCCAAGCTCAAGGTCGGATCGGAGGAGATCGGCCTGCGGGTCTCGACGATGCCGACCTCCTTCGGCGAGAAGGTCGTGCTGCGCATCCTCGACAATCGCCAAGCCGAGGTCCCTCTCGAGGCCCTGGGCTTTCGGCCCGAGATCATGTCCCGCCTGGTCCGGCTCTCCCAGTCCAACCAGGGCATCCTTCTGGTGACCGGCCCGACCGGCTCGGGCAAGACGACCACGCTCTACTCGCTCCTCCATAGGCTCAAGTCCGAGGACATCAACATCGTCACGGTCGAGGACCCCATCGAGTACCGTCTCGACGGCATCAACCAGATCCAGGTCAACGAGAAGGCCGCAATGACCTTCGCCTCGGTGCTGCGCTCGGTGCTGCGCCAGGACCCCGACGTGGTGCTCGTCGGCGAGATCCGCGACCATGAGACCGCCGACATCGCCTTCCAGGCCGCCCTGACGGGCCACCTGGTCTTCTCCACCCTGCACACCAACGATGCCGTGGCGAGCGTCGAGCGCCTGCTCGACATGGGAGTCGAGCGCTTCAAGATGGGCCCGGCGCTCATCGGGGTGTGCTCTCAGAGGCTCGTGCGCCGCATCTGTCCCGATTGCCGCGAGGAGATCTCCGTGGATGCCGCCTGCGCCGAATTGTTCGCGCAGGCGGGCCTGCCCCGGCGGCGGTTCAAGGGCAGGGGCTGCGAGAACTGCGCCTTCACGGGGCTCAAGGGGCGCATCGCCCTCTGCGACCTCCTGGACCTCAGCTCGCCGGTCGCGCGGGACATCCTTTCGGCTTCGGCCGGGGATTTCAACCTGCGCGAGGAGGCGCTCAAGCGCGATTGGCTCAAGCCGATGGCGGAGGACGCTCTGTGGCATCTCTCCGAAGGCCATGTGACCTTTGAGGAAGCCGCCCCCTACCTCCAAGCCAAGGCGGTTGGGGGGGAAGCGCTCGCGCGTCCCGCGCGGGTGAGCGCGCCGTCCAAGGCTCCTCCGGCGCGCCGGGTGCTCATCGTCGACGACACTCCGGACAACCGCACCCTGGTCCGGCAGACGCTCGCAACCGAGGGCTTCGAGCTGGCCGAGGCCGACGGCGGGGCCAAGGCCCTGGAGTCGATCTCCCGGAACAGGCCCGACTTGGTCCTGCTCGACCTCATGATGCCGGAGGTGGACGGATTCGCCGTGGTCAGGCGGCTTCGCGGCGAGATGGGCATGGCTGACCTGCCCATCCTTATCATTACGGCGATGGGGGAGGCGGAATCACAGGCCCTGGCGTTGGAGCTGGGCGCCGACGACTACCTGACCAAGCCGTTTAGTCCCCAGGTCCTGCGGGCGAGGGTCAAGGCCCTGTTCCGCCGCTGCGAGTTCAAGGAGGATAGGAAGGATCTTAACGCGCTTTAGGGATCATGCTTCGTATTTCCGCAATTTGGCTCTCGACGTCAATACCGGCCTTCGCCGCGTATTTCTCAGCGGAGCGCAATTTTTCCAGTATGAGCTTGGGGTCTAGGCCTTGCGGTGAGGAGGCGAAAAGGCGCGCCGCCTCCAAGGCGCGAACACGCGAATTCTTATCATCTCCGTCTTTTTTACGGGGTCGGCCTCACGCAAGGCTTTTCCGGGATCCCGCAAGATTTCCGGCACGACGTTTCTTAAAGCGTTCGCGTTTGCTTCAAGTTGCGTGAGCAATGCCTCTCTCTCCGTCTGTAGGAGTTCCGCTCTGCCATGGTAGTGGCCCCGGACGAAATCTTGCAGGCTGGCGGGCCCGCGGTCCTAAGCTTCGAGCAGAGCCTCATCGGCTGCCTCGAAAGCTCCCCCGGCCAGGGAAAACCGATCGTCTTTCCAAAGCGGCGGATTCCTGCTTTGGAGTTCCCCCAGGGTCCGCGCTTGGGTCGCCCAACAAATTGTCTCATCTTCAATGGATGAGCCGTTATAAGCGAATCCATAGAGCGCAACCATTTTTTTCTTGTTCATCCCATGGCAGATTTCATGGGATATCATGGGAAGAAGCTTCCACGCGACGACTTGGTGGCTCTCTCTCTCGGGAAGCCCTTTCCCTTGGAGTTCTTTGATGAATCCAGGCAGGTCGTTGTTCTGAATATAAATCGTGTTGCTGTTGCGGTCATACATCATCAGAGCGTCGGGGAGGAGGAATTTCGGGTTCGAGGACCGGACCAGTTGGATGCGAACTCCTTCCTGCGCGAAGAATTGAGCGTGGTCCCGGGTGGCGTCCAGGTCCTGCAAAGCTCGAACGCACATTTCTATCAGAAGTTTTTCATCGAGTCGCGCCCCCCGGGCGGCGCCGTTCCATAAAGCTGCCGACTCCTGCCGCGCGTGCCTGCTCAGGGCCGAGGCTTGGCTCAATGCCGACTCAAGGCCCGTCTCGCCGCTCGCCTCGACGCAGGCCGCAAGGACAGCGAAGGCCGCTGCCAGCGCGTGCGTCAGGCTGCGTCCTCTGCTCATCATGAGACAGTATGGGTTAAAAGAAGGAGATCGCGCATGCGGCGAGAGGCCTCATGATCCATGGGCCATACGGCCCATGCGCGCAATTCAGGGCTCCGAGCGCTGCTTGGGGGAGCCCATCAAGGCTTTGAACTCCTCGGCTTTGGCCGCGAGGCTGAGGGCGACTTCGTAGGAGATCAGGCTTTTCTCGCAGAGATCCTTAAGGGCCTTATCCATTGTCTTCATGCCGAGAGAGGCTCCGGTCTGAATGGCGGAGCGAATCTGTTCCGTCTGACGATCTCGAATCATGTTGCGCACGCCCGCCGTCGCGATCATGACCTCCGCGGCCAAGATGCGGCCCTTGCCGGACGCCAGCGGTATCAACTGCTGCGAGATGACCCCCTGCAGGGTGGAGGACAGCTGCAGGCGCACCTGCGGCTGCTGATGCGGAGGGAAGACGTCGATGATGCGGTCGATGCTCTGCGGGGCATCCGGGGTATGCAGGGTCGCGATCACCAGATGGCCCGTCTCCGCGGCCGTCAAGGCCGCCGAGATCGTCTCCAGGTCGCGCATCTCCCCGATGACGATGACGTTGGGATCTTGGCGGAGGCAGCGCTTCAGGGCCTCGGCGAACGTATTGGTGTCGCGGTACACCTCCCGCTGCTTGACGATGGACCGCTTGTTGACATGGAGGTATTCGATCGGGTCCTCGATGCAGATGATCACCTTCGCCGCCTCGGCGTTGATGCGGTCGACCATGGCGGCCTGCGTCGTCGTCTTGCCGGACCCGGCGGGTCCGGTCACGAGCACCAGGCCGTTGGGCTTGCGCGCCAGGTCCGCGGCGATCAACGGCAGGTTCAGCGTCTCCATCGTGGGGATGAGCATGGGGATGCGGCGCAACGCCGCTTCGACGGCTCCGCGCTGCACGTGCACGTTGACGCGGAAGCGGTCCATTCCTTTCGGCGCCAGGGAGAAATCGAGCTCCTTTTCCGCCTCGAATTTCCTGATCTGCTGCTCGCTCAACGCCTGATAGATCAACTGCTTGAGCTCCTCGCGCGACAAAGCGGGTGAGTTGACGGCGACGAGAACGCCGTCGATACGCAGGATGGGCGCGCATTGATTCGTGAGATGCAAGTCCGACGCTTTCCTGCTGACGGCCAACTGAAGAAGCGCGCTTAAATGCACGGGATTTTCACCTCGCAATGGCGTCCAGCCATGAGTGTAGCCCCGCCGCGCATAAATTCAAGGGGGGGGGACTTCACCCCTGATCCTCTCGGTTAAAGCGGCCTCGGGGTCCGTTACGGCCGCCGCAACGATCCAAGTCCGCGAAGGGCGAGTTCGCGTTCCTCGCACTTGCTGCAGGACCCGCAGGGGCGCAGGCCGCGCGGGCGCAGGCACGATAAGGAGAGATGAAGCGGCGCGCTCGGCGCGCGGCTCAGAACCTGCTCCTTGGTCAAGCGCGAGTACGGCACGGTCACGCGCGGCGCGCCACGCATGCTGAGGCGCAGGACCTGCGAGAGTCCGCGCCGGAAGCGCGGACCGGCGTCCGCGAACGGGTTGCCCTTGAGCAGGGCGAGCGCGACGGTCGCAATGCCGCGCGCCGAGCAAAACAGCGCCGCGGGCTCGATGAGAGCGAGGTTGCGCCCGGGCAGGTAGACGCCGGTCCAGGCGGCGCCGGCGGGCGGTGTTCCGCGCCCCGTCAGCGCCCAGTGGTCTGCGGGCACGAGTCCTCGCATCGGCGCATCGACCACGGTCAGGGTTTTGAGGCGCGGCGAGCGCAGGGCGCGCAGATATCTTCGGAGCGCGTGCAGTTCCGCGCGCTCCCATAGGTAGCCGCAGCGAACGTAGAGGGGGTGAACCTCGCGGCCGCGGCGCAGGAGGTCGGCGACGAGCGCGCAGCTGTCGACGCCTCCGCTTGCGAGCACGCAAATTTTCGCCGGCCGCCCCGGGCTTCTCATCGTTTATCCTCTGCGCGGCGGTTGAGGCCGCGGTCTATTGCCGCTGCCCCAGCGGGCGTCTTTGCATGCCCTTGACATAGGGGGGGGGCGGGTTTTCCGGTTTCTTGGGATAGAAAATTTCCTTGATCTTCTTGCAGAATTTAACGATGAATGCGGCGATCTCATGGCGATATTGGTAAATGCTCGCCCCCATGTACAGCAACGACCCGGCCGCGAGGAGATACGGAGCGGCCGCTAACAGCGCCAGAGAGAGCAATTGCAGGGTTCCCCCGCCGACCTTGACTCCTCCGATGATCGTTCTCTCGTTGAAATTTCCCTTGTGGGTCTTGTGCGCCAGCATGACGCCGCTCACGATGTTCCACACCCCGTCGGCGACCGCGAGGCCGCCCCCGACGGCCGTCAAGGTTTGGCCGATTTTGGCCGTGTGCAGCGCCTTGGAGCCCGCGGAATCGGCCTTGCTGCTCCAGGAGAACGTCCTATCGCCTATGCGCTGCGCCCGGAGAAATTCAGCTCCAGCGGAGATGTCCGCCGCCACGACGGCGGCGGGGGCGATGATCGAGGCGGCTTTCTGCGCTCTAGCGCCGTCGAAGACGGCGCCGCCGTCCTGCGCGGAGGCTCTTGGGTCCGGGATTATTGAGGACACCACGCCGAGATTGATCTTTTTCGCTTCTTTCAATTGAGTCGACTCTTGGGCATTCCTATTCAGGAGTTGAAGTCCTTCCGGCGTCGGCTTCTCGCGCTCGTCGACGTATCGTTTCCAGCCCTCGCCCGCCAGGCTTTTGAGTTCTGCGACCTGCCCGCGCCGGATCTGTTCAAGTGGCCTCACGAGTTGCTCGACGATTTTCTTACGCTCATCAGGCAGAGCGTCGTAGAGCGCAGGCTCGATATCCCAGCGCCGCAGGACTTCGTCGTCGACAATGATGGGCGTGTCTGTATCGTGAGGGGTCGGGTAGGACTGACAAAAAGACTGTCCCGTCATGCTCGTTGATAGGAGCAGGCAGAGTAATCCTTTCGTCAAGGCGATATGCCCTCTGGTCATGGGTGCCTATGTCTCTACAGCAGGATAGATTGCCGACCGCAAATCCGCCAGGGGGTCTTTGGGGCAGAAACATGCGGCGATGGGCCTAGGGGGGTGGGGGGATATTCCTGGCATTGCGCCGTTCGCCGAAAGAATCTACACTGTGGCCATGTCCCATCACATGCTGGTCGTTGAGGACGATCCCGATATTCAAGGCTACTGCAATACGGCGCTTGAGAGCGCCGCCTTGGGGCTGGCGTTCTGCCGCGTCGCCGCGCAGGCGCTCCCGGGAAGGCTTTGGGTCGAGGACCGCGACGGCGGCGGCAGCCGCTTCGTTCTCGACGTGCCCGGCAACGCGACGTCCGTTGTCGTTTAGCGCGCGCCCGGTGAGGCGCTATTCGCCGACGGCCGCGGCGATGACGGCATTATTGCTCGTTGCGACGGCGCTGATTTATATCCGCAGCGGCTACGTCCCCTCGCCGGGGGAATTCGGCATACTTGTGGAGCGCGCTTATCGCGTGGCCAGCGGCGAGATGATCTACCGTGATTTTGAGACCTTCACCACGCCGTTGTCCTATTATCTTCAAGCCGTGCCGTTGCGCCTCTTTGGACCGACGCTCGGCATGGTGCGCGGTTATATCGCGCTCCAGGGCGCGCTGATGACGTGGCTTTGTTTTGCGGTCTTGCGCAAGTCGTTGGGGCTGGGGCGAGTGGAAAGCGCGCTGGCCGCCGCTTTTGGTTTTCTGTGGTCGTCGCAATGGCTGACCGGGATGCCTTGGTATAGCTCGGACGCCTACGCTTTTATCATGGCGGCGACCGCGGCGCTGCTCTTTGTGCGGCACGATCATTATGAGCGTGGAAAATCTTTTTTCATCGGTCTGTGCTGCGCGCTGACGTTTTTGTGTAAACAAGACCTTGGCGCCGCGGCGTTGATCCTGGGACTTCCTTTGTTGGCGGCGGCCGGCGGCCGCGCCGCGATGGCCTCGCGGGCGTGCTTCTACGTGGCCGGTGCGCTGCTTCCGTTTGCGGCCTTTGCCGCCTGGCTGAGCTGCTACGGCGTGCTGGGGACCTCGTACTGGTGGATCGTTGAGCGTGCCCTATCCTATCGCGTCGCCACCAGCGGCGCCAGTCTCATTGACCGCACGCTGAAAGCAGTTCTGGGCGCGGAGAATTGCGTCGGCAAGTTGCTTCTGTTGGTTTACTGGTTTGGCGCCGCGCTGTCATGGAGGCGCGCCGCCGTCGCCGCTCTCCCGCAGCGTGCCGTTTATCGGCGCAGCGCCTGCGCCGCCGCCTTCCTCGGCGGAATCTATTTCGTGGGGTTGATCAGCTACAATTCCGCGGGATTCTCATTGCTTCAGGAGGGCGTGGGATGCGCGCTGGGGATCGCCTGGGCCGCGGTAAAACCGCGGGGGCCGATGGGCCCATTCGCGAAGGTCTGCGCCGTAGCCGGAGCGCTGACCGTATCGGCGTTGGCCCTCAGAAGCTTCAATTATATGTTCTATAGCCATCCGCCGCCGGCCTTCGAAAAATTGGAAGGCGCGGAGTTTTCCTCAACGAGCTTTCCGCGTGTAATGGCGCGGCGCATCAGCGCTGTCACGGCTTTCATCGGCGGTCGCATCCCGCCGGACGAACCAGTGCTGCTGTTGCCGCCAGAGGCGTTTCCCGCGGTTTATCTGGCCGTCAGACGACTGCCGCCTCTGCCTTTGACTGCGTTTTCCGAGACCATCAACCGTTTTCGGGACCAGGATCAGAAGCGCTGGATCGCCGTGTTGCAGAGACGGCGCCTGCATTGGGCGATCATTGCGCCGGGGTCGCTGCCGGAGGGCTTCTTGACCGATCAGCCGCTCGGCCGCTTCCTCGCAGAGAACTTCGAGCGGGTAGCCGATGCCGGGCCGGATGTTCTGATGTTGCGGCGCAGTCCTTTTCATTAACAGACTACAAGTCCAGGGCGCGACTCCATAGCAAGTACGCCGCCTAGTGCCGGAAGTGCCGCACTCCCGTGGCCACGAGGGCCATGCCGCGCCGGTCCGCGGCATCGGCGACGTCGTTGTCCTCGGCCGCGCCCCCCGGATGCATGACGGCGGTCACGCCCCCGTCGGCCGCCGCGTGGAGATGCTCGGCCGTCAACGCCCCGTCGGAGGCTAGGACCAGAGGCTCGCCCGCGGCGAGGATGGGGTGGCGCTCCTGGCTCTTGACCATGGCCAGGCGCACCGCGTCCATGCGGGAGGTTTGCCCGGAGCCGATGCCGATCGCCGCCGTGCCGCGGGCGATGACGGCCGCGTGGGTGCGGCAGTGCATGGCCGTCTGCCAGGCCACGATGAGGCCCGTGCTCTCGCGCGAGGTCGCGGGGCGCTTGGAGGCCGTCTTGAGCTCGCCGACGAAGGGGCGCTGGTCCTTCTCCTGAACCAGCATGCCGCCCGCGACGGCGCGCAGGTCCAACTCGTTGGCGGCGATGAGCCGCGAGGGCAGGGTCACGAGGCGGATGTCTTTCTTGGCCTTGAGGATCTGGAGGGCCTTGGGGGAAAACTCGGGCGCGGCGATGCAGGAGACGAACTCCTCGGCGAAGAACTGCGCGGCGTCGGCGCCCACCTCGCGGTTGACCGCGGCCGTGCCCCGGAAGCAGCCGCGCGGGTCGCCTGCATAGGCGCGGCGCGCGGCGCGGGCGAGGTCCTCGGCATGCGCGAAGCCGGCCGGCACGGCGTGCTTGACGATGGCGCAGGCCGGCTCGGGGAAGGCGGTGACCAGTTCCCAGGCCGTTTCCAGATCGAGGTAGTGTCCGTAGGCCAGCGGCCGGCCGAAGTGGAGGGTGGCCGCGTTGAGGCCCCAGGGCCGGGCGCCGGAGAGGGTGTAGAAGGCTCCGCTCTGGTGAGGGTTCTCGCCGTAGCGCAGGTCCGCGCTCTTCTTGAGGGCGACGACCACCTCGTCGGGCAGCTTGTCCCATTGGCCGCCCAGGTACTGCGCGACCGTGGAGTCGTAGTAGGCGCAGTAGTGGAAGGCCTTGGCGGCTAGGATCTGCCGGCGATCCGGAAGCATGCGGTCGTAGGCCTTCAAGGTCTCCACGGCCTGCTGGTAGTCGTCCGGGTCGCAGAGGGTTATGACGTTCTTGAAGTTGCGGGCGGCGGCGCGCAGGAGAGCGGGGCCGACGGGGTCGACGTAGGCGAGGACCTCGTCCTGGGAGAGCGCCGGGTCGGACGTCGCCTCGGAGAGCGGGTAGAGGTTGACCGCGACGAGGTCGACGCGGGCCTTCTCCTCGGTGACGGCGGAGATGAGCTTGGGGTGGAGCAGGCCCAGCGCGTCGGCGGGCAGGCGTTCGCCCACGAACTCCGAGACGGTCTGGTGCGGCGCCTGGGCCTGGCGCAGGGCGGTGGCGGTCGGGCCGGTGGCCACCAGTTCGAAGTCGAGCGCGAGCAGCGATTGCGCGAATTCCACGATGCCCGTGCGGTCGGCGACATGGAGCAGGGCCGCTCTTGATCGCTCCCTTTCCTTGCGCGCGCTCATGGCAGCATCCGTTTGAACTCGTCCTCGGTCAGGACCTTCACGCCGAGCGTCAGGGCCTTCCCGAGCTTGGAGCCCGCGGCCTCGCCCGCGACCACGAAGGAGGTCTTGCCGGAGATCGAGCCGGAAGACTTGCCGCCGAGGGACTTCACTTTTTCCTCGGCATCCTCGCGGGTGCAGGAGGAAAGTTCTCCCGTGAAGACGAAGGTCATCCCGGCGAAGGGAGAACCGGCCGCGGCCTTCTTCTGCGGCTGTTTCATGGTCAGCCCCGCGGCTTGCAGGCGGGCGACCAGTGCGCGGCCCGCGGAGCAAGAAAAGAAAGCCTGGAGCGACTCCGCGACCACGGGGCCGACGTCGGGCGCGGACTGGAAGTCCTTGACGGAGGCGTTGAGCAGCCGATCGATGTCGAAGCGTTCGGCGAGGATCTCGGCCGTCTTCTCGCCGACGTGCCGTATGCCCAGGGCGAAGAGGACGCGGTCGAGGGTCTTGGATTTGCTCGCTGCGATCCGCTCCAGGAGGTTGTCGGCCTTTTTAGCGGCGAAGAGCTCCAGGTCGAGCAATTGTTCCTTGGTGAGAGCGTAGAGGTCCGCGACGTCCTTGACGATCCCGCGCGCGACGAGTTGGTCCACCGCGGAGTCGCCGAGGCCGGCGACGTCCATGGCGGGTCGGGAAGCGAAGTGCTCAAGGGTGCGTCTGAGCTGAGCGGGGCAGGACGGGTTGTCGCAACGATAGGCGACGAGGCCTTCTTCCTTGACGGCCGGAGCTCGGCAGCCGGGGCAATTCTTCGGGGGGACGATGTCCACGCCCTTCTTGGCCTTCTCCATGACCTTGACGACCTTGGGGATCACCTCGCCGGCGCGCTCGATGAGCACGCGGTCGCCGACGCGCACGCCCAACCTCGCGATCTCCGAAAAGTTGTGCAGGGTGACCGAGGAGATGGTCACCCCGGCGCAAAAGACGGGTTCGACCTTGGCCACCGGGGTGATCGCCCCCGTGCGGCCGACCGAGAACTCCACGGCCTTCACCACGGAGGTCGCCTGCTGGGCGGGGTACTTGAAGGCGATGGCCCAGCGCGGGCTCCTGGCCGTAAATCCCAGGCGCCGCCGCTGGGCGAAGGAGTCCACCTTCACGACGAGTCCGTCCACGGCGTAGGCTAGCTTGGGCATCAGGGCCTCGCGGAAGCGGCGGTGGTAGGCGACGACCGCGTCGATGTCCGCGCAGCGCTCGTAGGGGTTGGAGGGGATGCCGAACTCCCGGCACAGCCCCAGGAACTCGGAGTGGGAGGCGGGCTCGACCCCGTCCCAGACTCCGTAGGAGTGGGCGGTGAAGCGCAGCCGGCGAGAGGCCGTCACGCGCGGGTCCTTCTGCCGCAGGGAGCCCGCCGCGCAGTTGCGCGGATTGACGAAGGGCTCGCGCCCGGCGAGTTTCTCCGCCTCGTTGACGGCATCGAAGACCTCGAAGGTCATGGAGACCTCGCCGCGAACTTCCAGGCGTTTCGGGGGCTTGCCCGACAGGCGCAGGGGGATGGAGCGGATGGCGCGGGCGTTGGCCGTGACCTCCTCGCCGGTCTCGCCGTCGCCTCGGGTGGCGGCGCGTACCAGGAGACCGTCCTCGTAAGTGAGCGCGCAGGACAGGCCGTCGATCTTGGGCTCGACGAGGTAGGCGGGGGCGCCGAAGGCGCCCAGGTTCTTGCGGACCCTCTCGTCCCAGGCGCGGATATCGGCCTCCTCGTAGGCGTTGTCGAGCGACAGCATGGGGGCCGCGTGCTTGACGGGCTTGAAGTCCGAGGAGAGGCCGCCGCCGACGCGCTGGGTGGGGGAATCGGGCGCGTCCAGCTCCGGGTGCGCGGCTTCGAGCGCCTGGAGCCGCGCCACCAGCCGGTCGTACTCCGTGTCGGAGAGCGTGGGCGAGTCGAGCAGGTAGTAGCGCCGGTCATGCTCGCGGATCTCGGCGCGCAGAGCGCGGACCTCGGATTTAGGGCTCGGGGGCTTTCTTTCGGACATTTTTTTTGGCGGGCTTGGGGGCCAAGCGCAGGCTCTTGAGGGCGTCGAGGATTCCGTTGACGAAGCGGGTGGCTTCTTCGGCGGAGTACTTGCGCACGATCTCGATGGCTTCGTCGATGATGACGCCGACCGGGGTCTCCGGCCGCGCCAGCAGCTCGTAGGCGGCCAGGCGGATCACGTTGCGGTCCACGGCGGCCATGCGGTTGAGGGCCCAGTTCCGGGCGCGCTGGGAGATGAGCCCGTCGAGTTCCTCGATGCGCTCCAGGGTCCCGAACGCGAGTTCCCGCGCGAAGAACAGGGTCTCCGCGTCGGCGCCGTCGCCCTCGCGCCGGGTCACGATGGCGAAGGCCTCCGCGGCCGGCGTGTGGGACACGTCGGCCGCGTACAGGGCCTGGAGCGCGATCTCGCGGGAGAGCCTGCGCCTACCCATGATGATGGAGCTCCATGCCCAGCGCGGCCATCTCCAAGGCGGCCAGGGCCGCTTCCTTGCCTCGGTCGAGGCGGCCCCGCGTGCGGGCCAACGCCTGCTTCCAGGTGTCGGGCGTCAGCACGCCCAGGATGACGGGCACCCGGGCGTCCAGGCTGACGCGGTGCAGGCTTTGCACCAGCGAGCGCGCGATGTGGTCGTTCTGCGGGGTCCGGCCCTTGAGCACGCAGCCGAGCGCCACGACCGCCGCGTAGCGGCCGCTCAGAGCCAGTTCCTGGACCGCCCAGGGGAGCTCGTAGCCGCCGGGCACATGCACGACCTTGAGGCGGGAGTCCGTCCAGCCTTCGCGACGGAAGGTCTTCAGGCAGCTCTCCAAGAGGCGGGAGGTGACCTCCTCGTTGAAGCGCGAGACGACGATCGCGACCTTCTTCATCGACGTTCCTCCAGGCCCTCGAGCCAGTGTCCCATCTTCTCCTTCTTGGCGCGCAGGTAGCGCGCCGCGTGCTTCGGCGCGGGGACCTGCAGGGGCACGCGCTCGACGACCTTGAGCCCGTAGCCCTCGATGCCGACGATCTTGCGGGGGTTGTTGGTCAGGATGCGGAAGGAGGTCAGGCCTTGGTCGGCCAGAATCTGCGCGCCGATGCCGTACTCGCGCAGGTCGGGCTTGAGGCCCAGCTTCAGGTTCGCCTCGACCGTGTCGAGGCCCTTGTCCTGGAGGGCGTAGGCGCGGATCTTGTCGATGAGGCCGATGTCTCGCCCTTCCTGGTTGAGGTAGACCAGCACGCCCTTGCCCGCCGCCGCGATCTGCTTGAGCGCGGCCTCCAGCTGGCGGCCGCAGTCGCACTTCTCCGAGAAGAGGGCGTCGCCCGTCACGCAGGAGGAGTGCACGCGCACGAGCGCGCTCTTCCGCCTCGCCACGTCGCCCATGACCAGGGCGAGGTGGACCTTGCCGGTGAGGGTCTCCTCGTAGACGCGGATGATGAAGTCCCCGTACTTGGTGGGCAGGCGCGCGCTCGCCCTGCGCGTCACGAGGCGGTCCTTGCGGCGGCGGTGCTCGATGAGGTCGGCGATGGTGATGATGCGCAGGCCGTGCTTGCGGGCGAAGCGCGCGAGTTCCCGCGTGCGCGCCATGGTCCCGTCGGCGTTGAGGATCTCGCAGATGACGCCGGCGGGGGTGAGCCCCGCCAGGCGCGCCAGGTCCACGGCGGCCTCGGTGTGCCCGGCGCGGACCAGGACGCCGCCCTCCTTGGCCCGCAGGGGGAAGACGTGGCCGGGACGCACGAGGTCCTCGGGGCGGGAGCGGGGGTGGATGAGGGCCGCGATGGTGGCCGCGCGGTCCTTGGCGGAGATGCCCGTGGTGGTGCCCCTCTTGGCGTCCACGGAGACGGAAAAGGCGGTGTCGCGGCCGGGCCCGGGGCCATGCGGCTGGGTCGCGTCCACCATGGGGTGGAGCCGGAGAGCGTCCAGGCGCGGCGCGGGCAGGGGAACGCAGATCAGGCCCCGGGCGTGGACGGCCATGAAGTTGACGGCCTTCACGCCGCACTTCTCGGCGGCGATGACGATGTCGCCTTCGTTCTCCCGATCCGGGTCGTCGACGACCACCACCATGCGTCCTTTGCGGACGTCGGCGACGGCGTCCTCGATGCGGTCGAATCCCTTGGCGGGCTTCATCTCTTGGTCCTCAGGGCGGCGACGGCGGCCCGGGCGTAGCGGGCCAAGGGGTCCGCCTCCAGATTGACGCGATCTCCCGGGCGGCGGCATCCCAGCGTGGTGTTCTTGAGGGTGTGAGGCACCAGCATCACCTCGAACCAGGCCGGCCGCGCGGCCGTGACGGTGAGGCTGGTCCCGTCGATGGCAATGGAGCCTTTCCGCGCGATCAAGCCGCGCAGGGCTTTGGGCCGTTCCACCCGCAGACGCCGGAAGCCTTCGGCCCAGGTCTCGTGGACGAGGACCTTCGCGGCCGCGTCCACGTGGCCGGTCACGAAATGTCCGCCCACTTCCGATCCCAATCGCAAGGATGGTTCCATGTTCACCGCTTGGCCGGTTTTGAGTTCTCCCAGATTCGTCCGGGCCCAAGTGTCCGGCCCGACGTCGAAGCGATGTGTCCCGTTCTTCGTGGCCACGACCGTCAGACAACAGCCGTTGACCGCGATGGACGCTCCGATCTTCGGCTGGGTGATCTTCGCGCGGATGGCGAGGGTCGTCGCGGTCCGCTTCCCGACGGTTCCCATGACTTCGATGATGCCGCTGAACATCAAAGAACTCCTTGAATGAGCCAGTCGCCGCCGAGACGGGAGACCCTCGGGTCCTTCAGGCGTGGCGCGCGGTTGGGGTCGTTCGTGCCCGAGAGCAGTTTCGGCGCGAGGAACACCCGCGCCTCGTCCACCAATCCCGCGCGGAGGAAGGCCGCGTGGACGGTCGGGCCGCCTTCGACGAGGAGCGTGCCCACTCCGCGGCGGCCGAGGTCCCGGAGCATGGCGCGCAGGTCCATGGGTCGGCGCGCGCGGTAGACCAGCGCCGGCGCCGGGCCCTGGAAGACGCGGGCGCGGGGAGGCAGGGCTCGGCGCCCGGCCAGCACGACGCGCAGGGGGTCCGGCCCCGCACCGTGGGCGGTGAGCGCGGGGTCGTCGGCGCGCACGGTCCCGGCGCCGACGAGGATGGCGTCGCACTCGGCGCGCATCGCGTGGACGGACGCGCGGGCCTTGGCTCCGGTGACCCAGCGCGAGCGGCCCGAGGCGGCGGCGGCCTTGCCGTCCAGGGAGAGGGCGGTTTTCATAACGACCCAGGGGCGACGGCGGCGCATCAGGGAGAAGAAGCCTCGGTTGAGCTTCTCGGTTTCCGCGCCAAGGTCCACGACTTCGGCCTTGGCGTCCGCGCGTCGGAGGATGGTCAGGCCGCGGCCCGTCACGGCCCGGTTCGGGTCCCGCGCGGCGCAGACGACGCGGCGCACGCCGGCCGCCGCCAGGGCTTCGGCGCAGGACGGCGTCTTCTTGCCCTTGAAGGGGGCGCAGGGCTCCATCGTGACATAGGCCGTAGCGCCCTGGGCGAGGGAACCGGCTTGAGCGAGGGCCAGGGCTTCGGCGTGAGGGCCGCCGAACCGGCGGTGCGCGGCTTGCGCGATCACGCGTCCGTTCTTGACCAACACGCAGCCTACGCGGGGGTTGGGACTGACGTCGCGCGGAGCCACGCGCCGTGCAAGCGCGAGGGCGCGACGCAGGAAGCGCAGGTCGGACGCGCGGCTCATGGCCGGACCACCGTTTTGGCGATCGATTGATCGGCGTTGGCGGCGAAGAAGGCGGGGATGTCCGCGAGTCTTACCTCGCCTTTGACGAGCAATTCGGTCTTGACCTTGCCCTCGGACAGGAGCCGTACGGCTTCCTTGAAGTGGCGCGGATTGTGATGGAACACGCCGTGGAGGGTGATCTGCTTGTAATGGAGGCGATGGACGTCGAACGCGACGACGGTCCCATGGGCGCAGCCGCCGAACAGGCAGACCTTGCCGCCGTCGCGAACGATTGCCGCCGCCTGGAGATAGATCTCCGGCTTTCCCACGGCTTCGAAGACATGGTCGGGTCCGCGCCCGTCGGCCCAAGCTCTCACTCCCTGCTCGGCATCGAAGGCCGCCTCGGCGCCGGCGGATTGCGCCGCCTCGAGAGGTCCCTTCGAGCGGCCCAGCACGGCGACGCGCGCGCCGCACGCGCGCAGGGCGTGGACCAGCAGGAGGCTCATGGGGCCCGCGCCGATGATGAGCGCGGTCTCGCCGGGGCGCACGGCGTTTATCTCGGCGGCGTGGATGGCGCAGGCGAAGGGCTCGGCAAGAGCGCCGACCTCGAAGGGGACCGACGCGGCCAGTGAGTGGAGGTTGTGGCGGACGATGTGCGCGGGGATGATATCGTAATCGGAGTAGGCTCCGTTATGGAGCTTTAGATTCGGACAAAGATGGTTCTGGCCGTTCGCGCACCAGAAGCAGTCATCCATCGGGGCGGAGTTGGCGACCACGACGCGGTCTCCCTCCCTCGCCGCCGTCACGCCCCGGCCGACGCAGACCACGGTCCCCGCCAGTTCATGGCCGAAGGACGACGGATAATCGCCCAGAAGGACGCGATGACCCTGGCGGTAGGCCTTGAAGTCGGTGCCGCAGGTAAGGGCCGCGCCCATCTTCACGACGACCTCGCCCGCGCCGGGCGCGGAGACGGGAGACTCTTCGAGGCGTATGTCGCGCGGGGCGTGGAAGATGATCCGGCGGTTTATCATGGCGTCAGCACCGCCTTCAGGATGCGCCGCGACTTCACGGCGTGAACGGCGTCGTCGAAGGCCGAGAGAGGAAATCGTTCGGGGTTGAGAGATAAAGGACCGAACTTCCCCGAGGCGATAAGCTCGAAGGCTTCCCTCAGGTCGACGAGGGAGGGGGAATAGGAGGCAATGACGGACAGTTCCCGGTGATAGACCTGATTTAAGTCGAGCTTCATCAAGGGGTCGGGATGAAAGGATGTGAACACGTTGAGGGCGCCTCCGTCCCGGAGCCAGCCCAGGGACGCTGCGACCAGGGCGGGCGTGCCCGCTGAGAAGATGACGGCGTCGAAGCCCCGGTTCTCGCTGGCGTTGCGGCCCGCCTGCGCGAACGCTTCCAGGTCGGTGATTCCCGTCCCCCATCGCCCGAACGTCGCGGCGCGCGAGGCGTCCAAGTCCAAGCCCACGGGGCGGGCGCCGCGCAGCTTCAGCAGTTGCCCCGTCATCTGCCCCATCGCCCCCAGACCCACGACGGCGATCACGTCGCCCGGCCCGGCTTCCAGCCTCTTGACGTTGCGCAGCACGCAGGCCAGGGGTTCGGTCTGCGAGGCGGCGACGGGGTCCACGCCTTCCGGGACGCGGAAGGCGGCGCGGCGGGCGTGGAGGGCGGGCACGCGCACGAACTCGGCGAAGCCCCCGGGGGCGATGTTGGTGGCCTTGAACTGGCGGCACATGGACTCCTGCCCCTTGCGGCAATAGTGGCAGGTCAGGCAGGGGACGTGGTGGGAAACGACGACGCGCTCGCCGACGCGGAAGGGGGCGTCCGCGTCGGCCTCGGCGACCAGACCGCAGAGCTCGTGGCCCAGCACCGCGTCTTGGGCGCGCGTGTCGAGCTTCATGATATCGGTGCCGCAGAGCCCGCAGACTTCGACCTTCAGCAGGAACTCGCCCGCGCCGATCCCGGGGACCGGGACCTCGCAGAGACGCGCGGCACCGTCGCGTGCCAGGATGGCCTTCATAAAGAACTGCCAGGATGATAGAATATCTTTTACAATCTTCGCCATGCCTCCTCAGAAGACCTGGACGCTTGAAGACGCCGATCAGCTCTACAACATGCAGGGCTGGGGCCTGAACTATTTCAGCATCAACGCCAAAGGCCACGTCACCGTGCAGCCCAAGAAGATCCCCGAGGGCGCCATCGACGTGATGGACGTCATCGAGGACTTGACCGCGCGCGGCATCAAGATGCCGGTCCTCATCCGCTTCCAGGACATCTTGCGCCGGCGCGTGGCGCTGATCAACGAGGCTTTCGGGGCCGCCATCAAGGAGTACGGCTACGGGGGGCGCTACTTCGGCGTCTATCCCATCAAGGTCAACCAACTGCGCGAGGTCGTCGATGAGATCGGCGACGCGGGCCGCCCCTTCCAGTTCGGCCTGGAGGCCGGCTCCAAGGGAGAGCTCCTCGCGGTGTTGGCCATGAACTCCTCGGACGCGCTTACGATCGTCAACGGCTACAAGGACGAGTCGATGATGCGCCTGGCGGTGCTCGGCCTTCGGATCGGGCGCAAGGTCCTCGTCGTCATCGAGAAGCTTTCGGAGCTGGAACTCCTTCTCAACGCCGCCCGCGAGGGCGGCGTCAAGCCCTTGATCGGCCTGCGCGTCAAGCTGCAGACGCAGGGCTCGGGCAAATGGCGTTCCTCCAGCGGCCACTTCGCCAAGTTCGGCCTCACCACGCCCGAGATCCTGGGCGTCGTCGAGATGCTCAAGGCCGAGGGCCTCTCCGACTGCCTGAAGCTGGTGCACTTCCACATCGGCTCCCAGATCAGCGACATCCGAACCATCAAGGACGCGGTCAAGGAAGGGGCGCGCTACTACGCCAAGCTCCGGAGGATGGGCCTGGGCGTGGAGTACTTGGACTGCGGCGGAGGCTTGGGCGTCGACTACGACGGCACGCACACCGCCGTGGACTCGTCCATGAACTACAGCCTGCGCGAGTACGTGTCCGACGTCGTGTACTGCGTGCAGGAGGTCTGCAAGCAGGAGAAGGTCCCCGAACCAAACCTCGTCACCGAGTCCGGCCGCTCCCTGGTGGCCCACCACGCCCTGCTCGTCGTCAACGTCTTCGGCGCCATCGAGACCGGCACCTCCCCCGTGATCCTGCGCGAGAGTCCCGACGAGCACCAGGTCGTGCGCGAGCTGCGCGAGGCCGTCAAGGGCCTCAGCCCCAAGAATCTCGCCGAGAGCTTTCATGACGGCCAGCAGCACCTGGAGGAGGCCTTCACCCTCTTCAAGCTGGGCTACCTTGGGCTCGAGGACAAGGCCAAGGTCGAGAATCTCTACTGGAAGCTGTGCCTGGAGATCGGCAAGCTCCTGCCCAAGGCGAAGTTCGTCTCCGAGGACCTGCTGGAGATGCAGAAGTCCTTGAACGACCAATATCTCTGCAATTTCTCGATCTTCCAGTCCCTGCCCGACTCCTGGGCCATCGGCCAGATCTTCCCGATCATGCCCCTGCACCGCCTCCACGAGGAGCCCCTGCGCCGCGCGAGCGTCGTCGACATCACCTGCGACTCCGACGGCAAGATCACGCAGTTCGCCACCCACCGCAGGGCGGGCGGGACCCTGCCCGTGCATCCTCTCGACGGCCGGCCCTACTATCTGGGCTTCTTCCTGATGGGCGCCTATCAGGCGACCATGGGCGACATCCATAACCTGTTCGGCCGCGTCAACGAGGTCCACATCTTCCGGGATGAGGACGAGCCGAAGGGCTACTATATCGAGGAGACCATCCAGGGCCAAAGCATCCGCCAGATCCTCTCCGAGATACAGTACTCGGACTACGAGTTGGTCAAGATGATCAAGGAGGCCGCCGATTCCCAGGTCAAGGCGGGGGCGCTCAAGCCCCGCGAGGCGGCCGAGATCGTGGACCGCTACGAGGCCGTCCTCTCCGAGTACACCTACGTCGATCACCTGCCCTCGGCCGACGAGAACAAGGGCGCCCCATCGCGCGGCGCTCAGCCCGCCGCCCCCGGCGGCAAGCCCTCCGAGGCGGTTGCGCCCTAGCCGTCCCGCCGTTCGGGCGCTGCTCGCCCTCTCCGGCGCCGCCCTGCTCGTCGGCTGGATCTGGAGTCGCGCAGCTCCGTGCGGGGGATGGGAAAACTCCGTCTTTGGCTTCCGTCTTTGGAACGAGTCCGATCCGGGCGGATACTACGTCCCCAGCGCCCACGAGCTCGGCCGCTGGCGCGGACGTCTGCTCTACCCCGGCCACCCCGGGCTGACGCTGCAGGTCCTGCTGCGCGCCCTGCAGGAAACCTACTTCCGCCTGCGAGCTCCGGCGGGCGCGTCCCTCGGTTTCACCGCCTTCACCGCGAAGAACATCGTGAGCGTATTCCTCCTTTCGAAGATGATGATCGCGTCGCTGCATGTCCTCTCTTTCTGGCTCTTCTTGCCGTTCGCGCGACGGCTTCTGTCCAGCGAGTTCGCATCGCTCCTCGCGGTCCTCGGGTACGCGACCTCTCTTCCCGTCGTCTACTATCTCACTCGCGTCTCGGTGGAGCCGCTGATGGTCGTCTTCTTTCTCGCGGCGTTCCTCTGCGTCTGGCGCTGCGGCGAGGACTTGGAGTGCGGCCGACCGAGGAGGGCGATCCTCGACGGCGCGCTGTCCGGCGCGGCGGCGGCCGGAGCGCTCGCCACGAAGTTCCACCTGCTCTGGCCGCTTCCCGCGGTCTGCCTGCTGCACCTGTGGTGGGGCGATGGAGCGCGGCGGCAGCGGGGCCGCGGGCCGGCGGTCATCGGATTCATCGCGGGGGCGTCGGCGTCCTTCGCCTGGTATTGCCGGATCCTCGATTGGAGGGACTTTTTCGCCTATTGGGATGTGGGCGGCGCGGGAGGGCTCACCGTTCTCGGGGGCCTCGCGGCCCTCGTCCGCGGCGCGGCGCGCCTCCCGTTGGGGGAGTTGCTTCCGGCGCGGACGAGGTCGGGGCTCTTCCTCTTTTGCGAGTGGCCGCTGCTGGCGGCCGCGGCGTACGGCCTGTTCCTGGAGGTCCGGCGCCCCGACGCTCCCTGGGGCCGCTGGTTCTGGTTGGCGCTGGCCGGGAGCTACACCGTCTTGATATGGGCTTACCGCTGCTTTGCGGTGAGCGGGGATTTTCACGGCTTCCATTATCTCTTCGTCTTCATCCTGCTGGCGTCCGTCTTTTTCGGCCGCGCCTGCGACGCCTTCATTGCGCGCCTGCCCTTCACGGCGCGTTGGCAGCGCGCCGCTGCGGCCGCGCTCTTCGTGGCCGTAAGCCACGCCATGGTCCTGGCAGCCGCCCGGGACGCTTACGCCTACGACGCCGCGCAATACGCCCGCATCCGGGCCTTCGGCTCGGCCCTGGCCGCGGCGCGGGCAGGGGAGCGGGTCGGCCTCGTCGGGAGAGTGGGCGCGCCCGTGTCCGTCCTTCTGGGCCTCGGCGTCCTGCGCGATTCGCAGCCGAGGCGCTCCGCTCTCATCGACGCGGTCGACGGCTCGTTCATTGCCGGAAACGCCGGCTCCGGTCCCACCGTGGAGATTTTCGAGGCCGGGGGGATGAAGTCGGCCCGCCGTCGGGGAGAGTAGTTGCCGAGCCATGCAGCGCGCGGATGCCCGGAGATTGCCTCAGAGCCTGGGACTTTTGCCGCGGTTTGCTAGGACTTTCGCCTCTCTCGCTCGGTGCGAGACTTGGTTATCATAATGATGATGAAAATCCGACGAGGTCTCGCCGCCGTGCTTCTTGGGATTGCCGTTCCGGCATCGGCCGTGGTGGAAGCGCGTCCGGCGGCGGGCGTTCGGCCGGCGCCGGCGCTTGTCGCGTCGGCGCCGACGTTCGCGCTGCGCGCCGCCGCCGTCGCGCTGCCGGCGCCGGAGCCTCTTCTGAGCGCGCCGCCTGCCGAGGCATCGTTGCCTCCGGTCCAGGTGCGCGCGGCGGCGCTTTCCGGAGCGTTGGCCGAGTTCGCCCGTACGGATCTCCAGGAGGCGTCGTCGGTCGAAGTCCGCGACGCGGGCGACATCCTGATGCTGCGCGCGCTGGGCGCGGACGCGCTCGGCGCGGCGTCCGTCCCGGCCGCGCCCTCCGACTCCCCGGCGCCGCCGCTCGCCTTGCCGCAGCGGGTCTCGCGGCCCGCCGAGCATCGAATCTATCTGCTGTCGAAGCCTCTGCACGAGAAGATGCACCTCGGGCCGCTGTCGATTGCTTTTCACTTGACGTGGAGTATTTCCTTGGAAGTGGCCCAGGCGTTGTTCATTTGGAAGGAGACGGGCTCGCTGATAGCGCCGGCGACCACGTTCCTGCTCGGGCTGCCGTGGGCCCCGGCGTCGATCATGGGGCGCACTTCGGTGGACCTGGGGCTGCGCTACTGGAGACGCAAGCTCGCGGTGCTGCGCGAGCTCGCGCGGACGCCGGGCGTGGAGCGCCTGCGGGTGCTGACGACCGGAGACGTCGAGTTCCTCGGTCCGATCGCGCGGCGCAAGGACAACACGGGGTTGATCTTCGTCGAGGCTTCCTCAGAGCTTCCCCGGGAGTTCGGCCGTTTCGGCACGCCGATTCACATCGCGGATGTCGACACCCATCACGTGCGCATGACGCTCGTCGGCGCCCAGCAGCGCGCGGAGACGGACTGGACGCGGTCTCTCAGCGGGATGCTCGAAGGATGGCCGATCCCGCAGGAAACCGCGGCCGCGTGGAGGGAGGAACACAAGCGTCTGAGATCCGCCGGCGCGAAAACGGCGCACTTCCGCGTGGAGGCGGTCTTGGTCGGTCCCGACGGGGAATCGCGCCCGCTCGGCGCGATCATCCACGGTCCCGCGGTCAAGACCTTGATCGGCCTCGGGATATTGGATCGAGTGCTCTCGGGGCTCGGCCGGGGGCGGCTGTCCCGCCGGATCTCGATTTCGGATACCATCATCGAACGGCCGGGAGATTTAGTCGAATCCGGCTGGCAGGCGTCGCTTCGGCGCGCGTGGCGCCGGATTTCGGGGCGGCTGATCGTCGTCAAACCCTGACCGAGTCTCCTTGATAAAGTTCTGGCTCTGCCTGGCGCTGGCCGTCTCGACCTCCGCCGCTTCCGCGGTTTCGGCGGCGCTCAACGCTCCGGCGCGGGGCGCGACGGCGCCCGGCGCCCTGCACGCCTCGCCGGTGTCGTCTTGGACGCCCGTCTTCGACGCTCCCCTGTCGAACGCCGCCTCGCTGCTTGTCGATACCAGCTTTTCTCCGATCTTGCGGGCCCTGGAACTGAAGGGTTGGACGCCTCGGGGCTATGCCGCCGCCGCCGAGGCCGTGAAGACCTCGGCCATCGCCGAGGCCGTCGCCGCCGTCCGCGCGCAAGCCGCCGAGGAGGCCGCCCGCGCGTTGGCCGAGATCGCCCAAGCCGATCCCGCTTCGCCGGAGTATCCCATCCTCGCGGCCCGCCTCGCTCAGCTGGCCGGGCCGTTTTCCGGCTTCGTGCCCGACGAGCACCGCGCCGCCGTGCTGCTGGCCGCGCGCGCCGCCTCCGCCCGGATGGGGGCCGCAAAGAGCGAGAAGCTGGCGCGCTTAATCGAGACGATGCAGGAGAATCTAAGCCGCCCCGGGGAGCTTTTAGAGACGGCCGTCGAAGCATTCGTCGCCGACCTGGCCGACCCGCCGGCGCGCCTCATGACGCCGGGCGTGGCCAGGCTGCGCGAGGCCGGCGACCCCGTCCTCAAGGAGGCGCCGCCCCCGCCGTCGTCGGGCCTTGTTTTCGGCTCTAAGGTGGGTCTGCTGAAGACGCGTCAGGCCGCCGTCCGCCTCGTCGCGCGCGGCCTCTATCGTCCGCTGCTCGACGCCTTCCGCCTCGTGATGACCCGCGCCGGCGAGATCTGCCGCAAGTACATCTCCGGACGGGAGCAGGACAAGCATAATTTCCGCTGGAGCGTGCTGGAGTTCCTTCACCGGAAGGGCGACTTCCGCGGCTCCTTCGGCCATCCCGTCTATCAGGGCCAGCCCGAGATCATGTCGCCCGTGATCTTCAACGAGCCGAACCTGGAATCCCTGCGGACCCAGAAGCACGACCTGCGCGGCGCCCAGATATCCCCCATGCTCGGCATCTCGGGCATGAGCTTCCCCCAGCTTTCCGCTCAGTCGCACCTTTCCTTGCTCTACATCCATCTCAAGCTCGCCAAGGAGCAGGGAGCGCGCATCCTCTACAACACCGGCGAAGGCGGTCCGGGCCTCCTGCTCGGCCTGATGGAGGGCGACGCGGCCAAGATGAAAGCCGGCATCGTCGCTTGGAACACGGCCAACGGCCAGTTCCAGGCGGGCAGCTGGAACGAGGCCAGGATCGTCGCGCTCATCGACGTCTTGATGGCGCAGCGCCGGGCGCTCTTCGCGGAATTCTCCGCGGAGGACTTGGCGCGCGCCCAGATCGTGGCGCAGTTCGGTTCCGCGCTCAACGGCATTCGCCGCGACGACGCGGAGGGGCGCGTCGACTTCGACAAGCTGCGCCGCGTGGCGGCCAACCCGCATGTGGCCATGGTGCAGTACAAGCTCAAGCAGGCCGCCAAGCGCGGCGCCAAGATCGATCCGCGCAAAGTCAACGACATCGTGGCGGCATGGCGCGAGATCCCGCGCAACAGATCTTTCAGGTCCCCCGAGCGCATCGCCGACATGCAGAGTTACGGGGAGATCGCCGCGCTGATCAAGGCCACCCGCTCCGTCTCCGCGAAGCCCGTCTCGCTCAAGTTCGGCATCGGCGACGCCGCGGACCTTCTGGATTTCATGCGCTTCCTGCGCGACGCCGACGCCCTGCCCGATCACCTCCAGATCGACGGCCGGGGCGACGATTTCTCTCCCGGCTCGGGCAACGCCCCGCCCGGCGCCAACACCAGCCTGCCCGCCAACGAAGCGGTCATCGTCATCGACGCCGTCCTTAAGAAGCTGGGCGCGCGCGACCGCGTCTTCATCGACGCCGGCGGCGATGTCATGCTTGCCGCCGAGGCCGTGGAGAGGCTGGTCCTGGGCGCCGACGGCGTCTGCGGCGCGCGCACCTGGATGGCGATGGGCTTGGGATGCTCGAAGGTGAAGGCCTGCGCCGACGGCAACTGCCCCTACGGCATCGCCTCCAGGAACGGCTCTCTCGTCGGCTTGGGCTTGGACCCGCAAGTCCTCGGCCCGAAGGGCTACGCGGCCGCCGCCAACTGGCAGAAGTCCTTCGTCCAGGCGCTCGTGGAAGCGGGGCTCACCGACTGGCGCAAGGCCCGCGCCGTGCTGGGCCTGGGCACGGGCTCCGCCGCGATCCGGATCAAGGACGGCGCCAAGACCGTCCCGCTCGACCGCTACTACTCGCCGCAATACGTGGCCGACCTTCTGCGCGGCGCTCTCACGCGGCAGGAAGTCGACCGCCTCGTCTTCGGCCGCCGCTGAGGTGAAATGTTGAGGACTCCACTGCTCTGGATTGCCGCCATGCTCTTCCTGTGGGCGCCGTTCATGCTGCTCACGGGCGGCATCGAGGCCGCCCAGCGCCGCTACGTGCTGTGGAAGGGGACCCCGGCCGTGGGCGTGGTCACGGGCGTGTCCGCCGCCCGGAGCGGCCTGCGCGTGGACTTCTCATACCGGACGGCCGATGGCCGACAGAACGACGGCTTCTCTCTCGTGGGCGGGAACAGTTTCGGCGCCGCGTTCAAGGGCCGCCCGGTGCTGATCCACTTCCTGCCCGCGCCGGACCCGCGGCTGGCCTCATCGGCCGCGCTCGACGACGACCTGGGCTTCGAGCGCTCCATCCTCATCCAGGCGGGATGTCTGATCGCCGCGGCCCTGCTCTTGCGACTGATGCGCCGCGCCTAGGGGCTCTTGTCCCCCGGTTCCCCGCGCGGGGTGTTGTTCCAAAGGGACAGGACATAGTCGGCGAATTCCTGGGCCTCGCCCGGGGACTTGAACTCCCGCGCGCGCATGAGGTGCGCCAGGACCTGGGAGGGGTGGCTCGCCAGCAGGATCATCTCGTTGACCGTGGCGGTCTCCTCGAAGCGGGGGTCCTCGAACTGCTCGAGATTTTTGCGGGCGGCCTCATTGGCGGGCGCCAGGCCGAGGGCGCGCCGCCAGGAGAGGACGGCCTGGATCGTGTCTTTTCTCTCGAAATGGAGGTTGCCCCAGTCGAGATGGAGTTCGGAGAGCTCGCCCGTCTGCTCGGGCTGGTAGCCCGCTTCGGCCCGCCGCAGGCAGGCCTCGGCATCCCCGAGCCTGCCCGCGTCCAGCAGTTCCATCGCCTGGAGATGGTTGGCCCGCGCATGGGAGGGATCCGCCGCCAGTATCTTTTCGAGCTCCCGCTTCGCCTGCGCGTCTTTCTTGAGCATCCTGCAGACGCTGACATAGAGGCAGCCGTCCCGGGCGTCCCGCTCGCGCGGCGCGAGCAGCTCGAAAGCCTTCTCGAACTCGCCTTCGAGGGCGAACCGCTCGGCCGCCTCGAAGCCGCCGCCGTCCGCGCTCATCGGGTCCCCTTCGCCTGGCTCTGGGGGTCCATGTACTCCTTGGCCTGATAGACGAGGGCCTCGGTGCGGGTCCGGACGTTCTTGAGGTTGCGCGATTCGCTCATGGACACGACCAAAGTCGGGAAATCGCGCTTATCGGGGGGCAGCCCGTTCTTCATCTTCTGGATCAGGCCCTCGTAGATGGTGTTGGGCAGGCACCCCGCGGGGCCGATCATGATCGCTCCGTCGGCGCCGTGCAGCGCGTACTCCTCCATGGCTCCCAAGGTCAGGGGGCCCTCGCCGGACGAGAATTGACCCGTATGCTTGACTCCGTGCCGGATGACGTTCTTGACGTCACGGCCGCGCCCGAACTCCTTGCGCTGGATCCCCCGGCGCAGCACGCGGTAGATCTTGTCGTCGTATAATCTCAGGAAGCCCTTGCCCGCGAAATAGCCGAGCAGGGACTTGAGTCCCTTGAACCTGAAGAAATCGCGCCAGCCCATGGTCTCCAGGGGAGAGCCGAATTCGAGGCCGTTGTAGACGAACTCGTTGAAGGGCGCCAGGAACACCTCGGCGCCCTGGGCCTCGAGTTGGCGGATGATATCGCCGTTGGCGTAGTCGTTCATCCTCAGATAGATCTCCCCCACGAGGCCGATGAGGGGTTTGCGCTGGGTGCGGTCCTGCGGGACGCCGCGTATCTCCGCGACGAAGCGCTCGAGCGTGGTCAGGAGCTTCCTCTCGTTGCCCATCGCCTCCGCGGCCTCGCGCAGGTATTTTTGGTAGACGAGCTCCGTCAGCTTGACCTTGCGCAAATAGTCGGGCGCGGAGGCGTTGATCTGATCCATGTAGTCGCCCAGCACCTGCCTGCCTCCCGCGAGGATTTCCAGCTTCTTGCGGGCCGAATCCTCCGTGTGGATCTCGTAGGGCCTGTTTTCAAGCAGGAGCTGGTGCAGATAGTCGCCGATGAGAAAGGACTTCCAGATGTTGACGGTCAACCGCAAGGACGGGACGAAATGGTTGGGCACGGCGGGGGACTTGGAGCGCCCGGCGAGGTTGGCCACGCGCAAGCCGGGGAAGCCCGCCTCGCGGAGGCTCGTCTCCAAGGCGCTGGTGTATTGGCTGAAGCGGCAGCTCCCATTGCTCTTGTAGAACATGACCGCGATGTCCCCGGGCTTGGTCCCGGCCTTGATCTGCTCGCGGATGCCGACGATGGCCTCTCCCATGAGCACGGGGTAGGGCAGGCACTCCTTGCCGTTGGAGTATTTCCTGCCCTCATCGAGCGCGGCGTCCGTGGCGGGCTTGAAGGCCTCGGCGTCGATTCCCGCGGCCCGCAGCGCCCCTGCCAGAACGACGATGTGGTCCGACATCCTGGGGATGAAGGTCTTCTTGCCCTTGAGCTCCTCCAGGGTGAGGAATTCCATGGGCTTGGGCGCGGGCCGGCCCGAGGCGGCGAACGCCTCGGCGGTCTCCGCCTTCTCGATAGTCCTCTGGGCCGCCTCGTTGGCGAGCTTGATGGAGGTGATGTAGGCGTCGATGCGGGTCTTGAAGCCGGCGGCGCTCGTGTGCTCGTCGATCTCGAGAACGAGCAGGGGCTTGCCCGCGGCGCGACAGCGCGCCTCCAGCTTCTTGATGATGTAGGCGTCCGGGCCGCAGCGGAAGGGCGTGATGTAGACGGGATAGAGGTCGGGGTCGTCGGCGACGATCTCGGCCGCCTGGAGGATCTTGCCCTGGTAGTACCAGGTGTCATCGGCCGCCATGTGGGGGTCGCGGCGACCCTCCTCCAGGGCGAGGAAGTCCATGGGCAGGGCCTGCCAGCCGTGCTTGCGCACCTCTCGGGGCACGCCCATGTTCAGCCCGCCGTCGAGGCTGCTGTAGGGGCGGGAAAGGAAGACGACGCCCTTTTGCCCCTGCTCTCGCATCTCGGACAGGGCCTTGGCGCCCTCCGCGCGCTGAGCCTTGCGGAAGTCCTCGGCCGCCCGCTCGGCCGCGTCGAAGGCGCGCCGCACCTCGCCGCGGGGCAGCCCGATCCCCGCCCCGAAGCGTTCGAACTGCTCGAGGATTTCCTCGCGCGGCACGCTCAGGTCGAGTTCGGGGCTCAAGAACCGCTTGCCGTGCTCCTCAGGATTGAAGACGCCCTTGAGGGCGTAGGGGGCGCCCGTGACCTGGGGGCAGGGCGAGGCGTGCTTGGAGGCGGGGTTGAACGGCTTGAGCTCCAGGAGGACGGGCAGGAAGATGTCCGTCACCCCCTCCTTCTGCAGAAGGTCGGCCACCATGCCGTACAGCATCTTCATCGGCAGGCAGGGGTCGATGTTGAGGTGCTGCTTGGCCAGATCCAGGATATGCTTGTCGCTCGTGCGCGAGGCCACGACCTCGAAGCCCGCGGCGTTGAAGAAGGCGTGCCAGAAGGGGAAGTTCTCCCAGAAGTTGAGGCCCGCGGGAAAGCCGATGACGCGCCCGTCCCGGGTCTTGATGCCGGCGGCGGGGACGGCGGAAGGAGCGGGCCGTCCTCCGGCCGCGAGAGTCTTGGCCCAGAGCGTGAAACGCTCTCGGAGGGAGGCCTTCGCGGACGGCGGCGCGGCCTCGCCCGCGAGATAGTCCTTGGTCAGCAGCTCGTGCCTCCGATGCAGCAGGTCCGGGAGATTATCGGAAAGGCGCTTGAGCTCCTTGGGGATGCTCTTGTCATGCAGGTCGCAGTTCGGCCCGTAGACCAGCTTCTTGCCTTCCGGGGTCACCAGGTACATGAGCTGGCATTGGTTGGCGCAGGCCGCGCAGCGCTTGCCCTTGACGACCTCCGTCGGGATGAAGCCCGCCGAAAGCCCGCGGAACTTCGTGGCGACGAGCTTGGCCGCCTCGGGCAGGGAAGCGTCGGCCAGTTTGTTCTCGTAGCGAGTCTTGGCGATGAGGGCCATCCCGATGGCGCCCATGACCTCCGCGTGCTCCGGGACTTCGACCGGTTTGCCCGTGAGCGCCTCGAGGGCGGCGACCACGGCCTTGTTGTTGGAGACCCCGCCCTGGAACACGATCTTCCGTCCCACGGCTTTGCCGCCCTTGACCTTGTTGAGATAGTTCTTGGCGATGGAGTAGGCAAGCCCCGCCGAGATATCCTCGGGGGTGTAGCCCTCGGCCTGGGCCTGGACGATGCGGGACTTCATGAAGACGGTGCAGACCTCGCCCAAGTCCGCGGGCGACATGGCCCGCAGGGCGGAATCGCCGAGTTCCTCCACCATGACGCCGAGGACCCGGTCGGCGGCCTCGTCGAAGAAGGAGCCCGTGCCCGCGGCGCAGGCCTTGTTCATCTCGAAATCCTCGATCATGCCTTTCATCACGCGCATGAATTTCGAGTCCTGCCCCCCGATCTCGATGATGGTGTCGGCGTCCGGATGCAGCCGCCCCACGGCCGTGGCGTGGGCGTTGATCTCGTCGACGACCGCGTCGGCCCCGACCATGGCGCCCATGGCCTCGCGTCCGGAGCCGGTGACCCCGACGTGGAGGATGCGGATGCGGGAGCCCAGCTTGTCGCGGATATCGTGGATGCCCCTTTCCATGACCGCGAAGGGCTGGCCCTCGGTCCTGACGTAATCCTTATGAAGGACCGCCTCGGTCTTGGCGTCGATGAGCACGAACTTGGTCGTGGTGGAGCCGACGTCGAGGCCGAGGAATACGTCACGGACCTCGCCCTCCTTGAACTGATACGGCGTCCAGGTCTTCTCGAGCCGCCGCGGGTCGCGCAGCCGCAACTGGGGCAGGGCGCTGGTGACCGTGCGGTTGGCGACGAAGTCCTTGAGCTTGGCGAGCCCCTCGACGAGGGCACTGCGGTCGAGCATGCGTCCCTCGGCCAGATTCCGGGCCGCGAACATGGCCGCCCCCTGCGCGATGCGTATCTCCGGGAAGTCGGGCACGATGAGCCGGGCGGGGTCTATGCCCTTCTTCTGCAGGAGCCTCTTGAAAGCCTCCACCAGGACGCGGTTCTTGGAGGTCCCGCCCTGGAAGATGATGATGCCGTCGCCGGCCATTCCCCTCTTGACTTCGCCCACCAGATTCATGAGGTAGGTGAGAACGATGGTGTTGTGCACCCCCCAGGCAACGAGCTCCTTGGGCAGGTTCTCATGGCGCAGCAGATGGGTGATATCGGTCTTTGCGAAAACCGTGCAGCGGCCCGCGATCTCGGGCGGCATCTTGTCCACGGCGGTCCACGCCCCGTCGATCATCGCCAGGAGCTTGTCGAAGCCCAGGCGGGCCACCTGCTCCTCGAGGAAGGTGCCCGTCCCGGCCGCGCACTCGCCGTTGAGGGCCGTCTTCTTGAGCTTGCCGTCGGCGCCGAGGTGGATGTACTTGGAATCCTCGCCGCCGATTTCGAAGATGTGCGTGTCCTTATTGAGATGGCCGTACTGCTCCAAGATGGGGGCGGTCTGGGAGATGACCTCGTTGGTGTAGCGGATGTTGACCTGCCCTTTCTTGCCCTCTGCGCCGTAGCGCCCTTCGAGCGCCAGGTCGATGTAGCCGGCCAGCTTCTCGGAGACCTTCTGTCCGGCCGATCCGGAAAAGCCGATATTGACGACCTCCTGGTCCTTGAAGCGCTCCAGGACGGACTCAAGGAGCAGCGCCGACATCTCGTAGACGCGGGCGTGGTGCTTCTGGTAGGTGCCGTGGACGATGTTTCCGGCTTCGTCGAGGACGAGGGTCTTGGCGGTCGTCGATCCGCACTCCACGGCGATGCGCACCGTGGCGCCCTTGGGAAGGGTGACGGGGTCGCCGAAGCCGGCGAGGCCCTCCACCCGGCCGCCCAGCTCGATGACCGGGGCGGCGCGCTTACGCTCCGCCGGCGGGTCGCTCACCGGGGGGGCCGCCGCCGGCGGCGCGGGCTGGGGCTTCTCCGAGATGAGGGAGGCCGTCGGTTTAATCGGGATGGACGCCGCGGGCGCCGCCGCCGCCCCGTCCGCAAGCAGCCTGCGGCGGCGTCGCGCCAGAAGCTCCAGGAAGAGGACGGCGCCGAGAGCGCAGAGCACGGCGACGATGAGCGGAAGACCGCGTTCGACGGGGAGCTTTGCCATCGGGACGCTCACCGCCGCGCCGAGAGCGCCGGCGGCCGCCGGAACGGCCGAGAGGGAGGGGCCGAACGTCCTCTTCTCGTTGACGGCGTCCCTCAGGGATGCCGCGAGGCGCGTGACGCGCGTATAGAAGGACGGCAGTCCCCTGGTGATGGAGGCCGCGTTAAAGGCGGCCCGGAGTTGAAGGCCTAGGCGGCTCAGAAGGCCGCCGGCCCAGACCGCGGGCTTGCCGCTTGCGGCCCGCCGGCTCGCGGCCGCCGGATCGATCACGGCGTGAGACGCCTCAGAGACGGACTTCTCCTGGGTGGCGCGCGGGTCCCAGGCCGTCTGCAGGCTCGAGGCGAGGATCCCGGACGCATCGGCCGGCGACACTCCGGCATCGACGATATTGTCCTCGTGCGTGACGCCGGACAAGACGTCCGCCCGTTCGATGGGTTTATTGAGGGCGGAGGCCGTCAGCGTCAGGGAGGAGGCGACCTTCCCCTGCCGCGCCTTGCGCGCCGCCACGGCGGCCTTCTCCAAATTCGGCAGGACCCGCCGCAGGCGCTCGGCGTTCCTCGACGAGAGGAAGACGGCCTTCTCCGACAGGACGTCCCGGGCCCAAGTCAGGGTCCGTTCCAGGTCGCCGTCGGCCAGGCTTCCAGACTCGAACCGGGCGACGATTCCGTCCACGAAGGCGTTGGACTCGCGCTCCTCGACGCGGGCGGCTTGCGCGAGCATTTCGACGCGGCGCTCCTGCCTCGCGCTCAAAAAGGCTTCCGGGCTGAGGGTGGGATGAACGGTCCCGATCCTGAGCGCGAGGCGGCGGATCGCGAAAGGGCGCGCCGTCAAACCGTCCGGGGAGGCCAGGAGGCTGAGGGAGCCGAGTTTGAGGCCGGAGAGCGCGTCCGGCCCCATTTGCGCGATGGCGGCGGAAATGGCGCCGTTCCAGGCCGCCTGGCCGGCCTCCGCGGAGGCCGCCCCGCGCGGACCGGCGAAGCCGCCGCACCTCCCCGCGCAGGGAGCAAGGAGGGCCGCGCTCAGCAACGCGGCCGAGAGACATCGTGTCATGGTGCTGGGTATCATGGCAAGTAGGATACCCCGGGCCCCGGGCCTGAGGCTAGGGCCCTATTGCCCAAACCAGACGGACCAATCAGCCCAATAAAACGTGGGTCCGATTCGAGGATTCCTTAGGACCACTCGCTCAGGGCGGCTTATGTGCGGTAGCCGAATTCCTCGAGCGACCTCTGGTCCTTGCGCCAGTCCTTGCGGACCTTGATCCAGAGCTCGAGGATCACGGGGCGGCCTAGGAAGTTTTCGAGCGCGGCCTGGGCGCGTTCGGTCAAACTCCGCAGGTCCTTTCCGGACTTGCCGATGATGATGCCCTTCTGCCCGTCGCGTTCCACATAGAGCGTGGCGAAGACCTCGTCAGGCCGGCCCTTCTTCTGATGATGCTCGCGGAAGGTTTCCACGACCACGGCGGTCGCATGCGGGATCTCGTCGTGATAGAGCGCGAAGACCTGCTCGCGCACGATCTCGGCGGCGAAGAAGCGCTCCCAGCGGTCGGAGAGCCGGCCTTTCTCGTAGAAGGGAGGGTTCTCGGGCAGTCGCGCGAGGATCTCCGCCTTGAGCTCATCGACTCCCGCGCCCTTGAGCGCGGAGATGCGCAAGACTTGGTCGGGCTTGAGCGCGGCGGAGTAGGCCGCCTCGAGGGCCGCCACCCGAGCTTCCGACACGACCCGGTCGCACTTGTTGAGGGCGAGCAGGACCGGGACTCCCGAGCGCAGGGGGGAATGGATGACGTCGCCGGGATCGGCCTCGGCGACGTCGACGAGATAGACGACGAGGTCGGCATCTTCGCGGATGGCGCGGGAGGCCTCCACGCGCAGGGCCTTCTGGAGCGGGTCGGCGGGCTTCTCGATGAGCCCCGGCGTGTCGAGGAAGCAGGCCTGGAAGCCCGGGCCCTCGAGTATGCCGAGCACGCGGTGGCGCGTGGTCTGGGGCTTGTGCGAGACGATGGAAAGCTTGAACTTCAGGAGGCTGTTGAGCAACGTGGACTTGCCCACGTTGGGCAGCCCCGCCAACGCCACGAAGCCGGCCTTATGCGCGCTTTCCATGCGGCCATCCTAGCATTTCACCCGTCTGTCACCCGTCTTGCGCGGCCGGGAAGGGATATGTCAAAATCCTGCCGTCAGAGGAGGAACTTCCCCATGCCCGGATTCCCGTTGCCGCTCGTCATCATCGGCGTCGTCGCCCTCATGTCCATCCGTCTGGTGACCGAGTACGACCGCTTAGTGCTCTTCGTGCTGGGAAAATTCTGGAAGATTTCCGGCCCGGGTCCGGTCCTAGTGGTGCCCGGCATCATGTCCGCGCAGAAGGTCAGCCTGCGCACCGTGGTCCTCGACGTGCCGCCCCAGGACGTCATCACGAAGGACAACATCTCCATCAAGGTCAACGCCGTCCTCTACTTCCGCGTCGTCGACCCCCAGAAGGCCATCCTGATGGTCGAGAACTATATCTACGCCACCAGCCAGATCGCGCAGACGACCCTGCGCTCGGTGCTGGGCAAGCTCGACATGGAGGACCTGCTCGCCAACCGCGACAAGATCAACGCGGAGCTCGCGATCATCCTCGACTCGCACACCGGCCCCTGGGGCATCAAGGTCGCCAACGTCGAGGTCAAGAACGTGGATCTGCCTCCGGAGATGATGCGCGCCATGGCCAAGCAGGCCGAGGCCGAGCGGGAGCGCCGCGCCAAGGTCATCCACGCCGAGGGCGAGCTCCAGGCCTCCGTGAAGCTCGGCGAGGCCGCCGAGATCCTGGGCCGCAACCCGGCGTCCATCCAACTGCGCTACCTCCAGACCCTCACCGATATCGCCGCGGAGAAGAACAGCACCACCATCTTCCCCGTGCCCATCGATATGATCTCGATGTTCTTGAAGAAGAACTGAGAAAATCCCAGGGAATTGATAGGCCTCTACGTTCACATCCCGTTCTGCGCGGTGAAGTGCTTCTACTGCGATTTTGCCGCCTTTTCGGGGCAGAATAAGCAGGTGGACCGCTATCTCGCCGCCCTCGCAAGTGAGGCCGCCCTCAGGGCCCCGCATGCGCCCGACACGCTCTATGTGGGCGGCGGCACGCCCTCCGAGCTCTCCGCCGGGCAAATCGACGACCTCTTCGCGCGCCTGCGCCGCGCCTATCCCGACGCGCGCCTCGTTGAGACGACCTTCGAGGCGAACCCCGAGAGCCTCGACGAGGAGAAGCTGGCGGTTCTCGCCCGTTCCGGCGTGACGCGGCTCTCCATCGGATTGCAGACGGCTGATGACGCCCTATTGAAGGCCATCGGGCGTCGTCATAAGGCCGCGGATTTCGCGCGCGTGCTGCGCGCCGCGCGAGCGGCCGGCATTCCCGCTCTGTGCGTGGACTTGATGTACGGTCTGCCCGGCCAGACGCTGGACGGCCTTGGTTCCACTCTCGACTCCGTCCTGTCTTTGGAGCCGGAGCATATATCCTTGTACGGCCTCCAGGTCGAGGATCGAACCATCTTCGCCAAGCGCGGCGTGGAGGAAGATCAAGATATGGGCCGGGAGATGTATCAACTCGCCATCGCGGCGCTCTCCCGCGCGGGCCTGGAGCACTACGAAATCTCGAACTTCGCGCGTCGCGGGCGCCGCTCCCGGCACAATCTCAACTATTGGGACCGCGGCGAATATATGGGGCTGGGATGTTCGTCGGCCTCCTTCCTGGGCGGGGTGCGATCCTCCAACGAGGAGAAGATCGTCCCCTACATGACGGCCGTGGAAGCCGGCCGGCGTCCTACTGCCGAGACCGAGGCCCCCGCGGGCCTTGAGGCGCTGGGCGAAGAGGCTTTCCTCGGCCTGCGTCTGCTGGAAGGCTTCGTTCCTTCGAAGCAGACGAGGGAATCTTTCGCCGGTCCTTGGGCCGCGCTCAAGGCTCGGGGTCTCGCCCGCGAAGACGGCTCCCGCTGGCGCCTGACCGGCGAGGGCGTGTTCCTCGCCAACGAAGTCTTCAAAGAGTTTATTCCGCCGTTCCCTCGCCAGGAGGCGACTGCATGAAGACCTTCGTCCTCGACACCAACGTGATCCTCCACGACCCCCTGTCCATGTTCGCCTTCCAGGGCTCGCGCGTGGTCCTGCCCTTGACGGTCATCGAGGAGCTCGACACCTTCAAGCGCAACAACGACGAGCGCGGACGCTCGGCCCGCCTGGTCGCGCGCAAGCTGGACCAACTGCGCCAGAGCGAGGGCAAGCTCTCCGAGTGGGTCGACCTCGAGCACGGCGGCAAGCTGAAAGTCGAGATCCAGGTCTGCGACGGCCTGCCCAAGGCCTTCTCCGCGGTGAGCAAGGACAACGAGATACTGAGCTGCGCTCAGTATCTGAAGAAACAGGGCGAGAACGTGGTCTTCATCTCCAAGGACATCAACCTGCGCATCAAGGCCGAGGCCCTGGGCCTGGAGACGCAGGACTATGAGAAGGAGAAGGTGGACGTCGACGATCTCTACAAGGGTTGGCGCGAGGCCGCCGTCGCTTCCGAGGACATCGACCGCTTCTACAAGGACAAGCGCCTGGAAGCGCCGACGGCGGACCTGGTCCCCAATGAATTCGTCATCCTGAAGGCCGCCGACGCGCCCTCCAAGAGCGCGCTCGCGCGCTACGACGCGAAGAGCCTGTCTTTGGCGCCGCTCGTCAAGGCCGACTCCGCGCCCTGGGGGATCAAGCCGCTCAACATGGAACAGCGCTTCGCCCTGGAGCTGCTCCTTAATAAGGACATCCAGTTGGTGACCCTGGTCGGACTCGCCGGCTCGGGCAAGACGATGCTGGCCCTGGCCGCGGCGCTCCAGCACACGCTGGAGGAGAAGGTCTATCGCCGCATCCTTATCGCGCGTCCCGTCATCGCGGTGGGCCACGATCTCGGCTTCCTGCCGGGCACGAAGGAGGAGAAACTCACCAACTGGATGGGGGCCATCTACGACAACCTGTCCTACCTGCTCGAGAAGCCCAAGGGCTCGCTCGAGACGGCGGATATGGACATCCAGATGCTCATTGAGGAAGGCGCCATCGAGATCGAGGCCGTGACCTATCTGCGCGGCCGCTCCCTGCCGAACCTGCTCATCATCATCGACGACGCCCAGAACCTGACCCCGCACGAGATCAAGACCATCATCTCGCGCGCGGGTCAGGGCGCCAAGATCGTGCTGACCGGCGACCCGCACCAGGTGGACAACTACTATCTGGACGCGGCCTCCAACGGCCTGACGAACCTCGTCGAGCGCTTCAAGGGCCAGCAGCTCTTCGGGCATGTGACCTTCACCAAGAGCGAGCGCTCGGTCCTGGCCGCGCTGGCCTCGGACCTGCTGTAGGACCATGATCGAGAAGATCTACGATCCGAAGCCCGTCGAGGAAGCCCTCATCCGCGCCTGGGAGGAGGCCAAGCTCTTCCGCTCCACGCCCCGCCTCGGCGGCAGGCCCTTCACCGTCGTCATCCCGCCGCCGAACGTGACGGGGGCTCTGCACGTCGGGCATGCCCTCGACAACGCCCTCCAGGACGCCTTCATCCGCCACCAGCGCCTGCTGGGCCGGCAGGCCTGCTGGGTGCCGGGCTGCGACCACGGCGGCATCGCCACGCAGAACGTGATGGAGAAGCAGTTGAAGGCCGAAAAGACCGACCGGCACGCGCTGGGACGCGAGGCCTTCCTTGAGCGCATGCAGGTCTGGACGCGCGACTGCAAAAAGACGATCTTGGGCCAGTTGAGGCGCCTGGGCTGCTCTCTCGATTGGGAACGGGAAGCTTTTACGATGGACGAAGTCCGGGCCAAGGCGGTGTTTTATGCGTTCCGGACGCTTTGGGAGAAGGGCCTGATCTATCGCGGCGAACGCCTGGTCAACTGGTGCGTGCGCTGCGGCACGGCGCTCTCGGATATCGAGGTCGAGCGCGAGGAGAGGAAAGGCGCTCTTTATCACATCCACTACCGTCTGGAAGGCGGGGGGGAGGGTCTCGTCGTGGCCACGACCCGGCCGGAGACGATGTTCGGCGACACGGCGGTGGCCGTCAACCCGAAGGACCCGCGCTGGAAGCCTATGGTGGGCCGGAAGGTCCTGATCCCCTTCATCGACCGCGCCGTCCCGGTCATCGCGGATTCGTACGTCGAGTTCGAGTTCGGCACGGGGGCGCTCAAGGTCACGCCCGCCCACGACCAGAACGACTGGGAGATCGGACAGCGGCATGATCTTGCGGCCCTCAAGGCCATCGGCCCGGATGGGCGATTGACGGCGCAAGCGGGCCCTTACGAGGGCCTTTCCCGCGAGAAGGCCCGCGACCAAGTCGTGGCCGACCTCGAGGCGCGGGGATATCTCCGCAAGAAAGAAGATCATAAGAGCCCGGTCGGGGTCTGCTATCGGTGTCATAGCGTGATCGAGCCTCTGTTGTCGCTGCAGTGGTTCGTCAAGCAGGCCGAGTTGGCTTTGCCCGCCCTGAAGGCCCTCGATGACGGTCGTTTCAAGATCCATCCCGCGAACTGGGCCAAGCCGTACCGCGATTGGCTCGTGAACATCAAAGACTGGTGCGTCTCCCGCCAGATCTGGTGGGGCCACCGCATCCCGGTGTGGTACCGGGGCGACGAGAAGCCCGTCGTGAGCCTGGAGTCGCCCGGCGCGGGCTGGACTCAGGACCTCGACGTGCTCGACACCTGGTTCTCCTCCGCGCTGTGGCCGCTGGCGGTGTTCGGCTGGCCGGAGAAGACTCCGGACTTCGCCTATTACTATCCCACCGCAACCTTGGTCACGGGCTATGAGATCCTCCACCTGTGGGTGGCGCGCATGCAGATGATGGGCCTGGCCTTCGAGGGCAAGGTCCCGTTCTCGGACGCGGTCATCCACGGCATCGTGCGCGACAAGAGCGGCAAGAAGATGTCGAAGTCGTTGGGCAACGTGGTCGACCCGCTCCTGATGATGGACAAGTACGGCACCGACGCCCTGCGCTTCGCTCTGCTGGCGCAGGCTCACCCGGGCAAGGACATCGCGTTCGACGAGCAGTCGGTCCTGAGCGCGCGCAACTTCGTCAACAAACTTTGGAACTCAACCCGGTTCGTCTTGATGAACCTGCCGCCACGAGCGCCGGACGGCGGATATCAGCTGGGCCAACTGCCCCGCGCGGAGCTGGAACTCGCCGACCGGTGGATATTATCCCGCTATCAGGCGACGCTCGCCAAGGCGAAGACGCATCTCGACGCGTACGAGACGGCGGCCGCGGCCGAGGCTCTCTACGCATTCCTATGGGACGAACTCTGCGCCTGGCACATCGAGCTCGCCAAGGCGCGGCTCCTGGGCCCCGACGGGGCGCGGAAGGACGCCGCGCGCACGATCCTCGTCCAGGTCCTCGTCGGCACGCTCAAGGCCCTGCACCCGCTGATGCCCTTCGTGACCGAGGAGATCTACGCGTCGCTCAAGTCCTATGCGGGCGAATCCGCGCGCTTCGTGCTCCAGGGCGGCTATCACGCGCTCGATTGCGACTGGTCGAACCCAGAGGCGGAGAAGGAGATGGCGCTGGTGATGGCGGCCGTGACTTCCATCCGCTCACTGCGCGCCCAACTCCGAGTGCCGATCGACATGAAGCTCGCCGCCGTGGCGGAGGGCCCTTTCGCCGGGAAGACGCTCAAGACTCATCACGCGTACGTGACCCTGCTGGCCGGCCTGGAGAGCCTGGAGCCGTTCTCGGCGCGGCCGCCGCGGAGCGCGACGGCCGTGGCGGAAGGCGTGACGTTCCACATCCCCCTGGCCGGCGTCATCGACTTCGCCAAGGAGCGCGAGCGCCTGGGCAGGGAGCTGGCCAAGGCCGAGGCAGACATCGCGAAGATCGAAGCGAAGGTGAAAAATCCCGACTTCCTGGCCCGCGCTCCCGAGGGTCAGATCGCCGAGGCCAAGGTCCAGCACGAGGCCGCCCGCGGCCGCCGCGATGAGCTCCGCAAAACCTTGGCCGATTTGTCATGACCTTCGCCGCCCTCCTGCTCGCGTCCGCGATCTCCTCGGCGCAGACGGCGGCCGTTTCGACGGGGCCGGCCGCCGCGCAGGCCGGCCCCGGGGTGAAGGCCGAGGCGGAGGCGAAGCTCAAGTTTAAGAATTTGCTCCACGCCGTCATCCACCCCGAGGCCAAGGAATGGGAGCCGCTCTCGCTCCAAGCGGGGGGCGACCCCGGCCAAGCCGTGAACGCGGTCGTCCTGCGCCAAGTCAAGGTGAAGGGCAAGATCAAGGGCGCCTCCGCCAAGGCCCGGGCCTCGGCGCGCCTGGTCCGCTCGAAGGACGACCGCTGGCTCGTCGTCTCGATCTTTCCCCAGGCCCTGGAGAAGCGGCGCTTCCACCTGGAGGTCCGCTTTCGCGTGGTCGAGGGCTTCATCGAGGACGCGAAGGCCGCGGCCGTCTTCGTCATGGACTCCCGCCCCGGCGCCGGCGAGGGCCTCGACTCCTTCGCCCTGCGCGCCGCGGGCGTCGCGTTCCAGGAGGAGTCTCCCGGCTCCGGCCAGGTCCTGGTCTCGGCCCTGGACCCCCGCCCGGGCAAGACCGCCTTCAACGCCGGCCGGCTCAAGCTGGCCGAGTTCGCCGACGCGGACCTCGGCTTCGTCGACGCGTCCTGGTCCGTGCGCGGCCTCTCCGCTTCCCCATAAGACTCCTAGACATCGAACTCGACATAGACAACCAACGCTCCTGGCTAATCGATGTCGGTCTTTTGGCTCGCAAGGAGTTTGTGGAGACCGTGCATGGTGACGATCTTGACCCCGTGATGGATATATTCCTCCTTCCCGGCATAGACCAGAGCGGCTCCGCGACTCTTGGGAAACACCTTGGCGTAATGGAGGAGGCCCTTGAAGTAGTCGCTCGCGACCGTGGCCCCGGCTTTGACCTCGATCGGCAAGGCGTCGCTCCCGCGGCCATATAACAGGTCCACCTCGTTGCCGACGTTGTCTCGGTAGAATGCCAACTGGCTGCGTTGCCCCCGATGGAGGCGATGCTTGAGCGCTTCGGCCACCACGAGGTTCTCAAACAAGCCCCCGCGCAGCGGATCGCGGGCGACTTGATTCTCGTTCTCCAGCCCCAGGAGGCTACAGGCCAACCCCGTATCGTAGAAGTAAAGCTTGGGCGTCTTGACCAAACGCTTGCGAACGTTGGCGTGGTGCGGCTCCAGGAGGAATACGATGTACCCGGCTTGAAGCAATGTGATCCAGGCTCGTGCCGTGGTGTGAGACACGCCTGCGTCGCTGCCCAGCGAATGAAGATTCAGCAATCCCCCGACCCGGCCGGCGCACAGCCGTACGAATCGCTCAAAGAGGTTCAAGTCTTTCACGGATACCAGTTGGCGCAGGTCCCGCTCGATGCAGGTTTCCATATAGTCGCCGTAGAATCTCGCGGGCTCCAAGCTCTCCCTGTGGAGACGCGGATAGAACCCGGCCAGCATCAAGCGATCTATGGAAACGTTTTGGAGATCATGCGGCATTTCATCGAGGCTCAAGGGTAGCAATTTCAAGACCGCCGTCCGCCCGGCCAGGGACTGGCTGATGCGCGTCATGACCTCGAACTGCTGGCTGCCGGTCAGGATAAATAGGCCGTTGCGGCGCTCGCTATCCACCACTTCCTGCAAGTAGGACGCCAGTTGCGGCGCGCGTTGGATTTCGTCAAGGATCGCTCCATCCGGAATACCCGCCAGGAAACCCCGGGGGTCTTCGGTCGCAAGCCTTCGCGTATCCGGATTTTCGAGATTGACATAGGCCTTGAGAGGAAACGCCCGCCGGCACAAGGTCGTCTTTCCGCTCTGTCGCGGCCCGGTCATCGTCAGGACCGGGTACTGCTTTGCCAATGAGATAAGGAGCGGCTCCAGTGTATTTACATTTTGCAAGTATAACTTTCCAATTGCAATATTTACGGAAGTGGCCGGGCCCCTTTCCATGGCCGCCGGAGCTTACGTGGCCTCAAGCTCCGAGCATGAAATACAAAGAATCGAGAGAGGACGAGCGGAATTCCTGGGGGATCGCTCTTTAGCACATCGCCGGGCGGGAGGCTATCAGCGCTTACGGCCCTTCCTGGACTTGGCGTAGGCCAGCATGTCGGCCTCGACTTTTTCAAGCAGGCCGTCGCCGATCTCCCAGACCTCCAGGCCCTTGAGCCTGGCCTCGATCTTGCGCGCAAGCGCGTCATCGATGAAGGGCGTGACCTTGCCCTTCTTGTACTCGGCCTCCTTCTCGGCGTAGAGGCCGAGGAAGGTCTTGTCGCGAAACCACGCTTCGCGGTTGGAGGATGCTTCCAACCGGCGGAGGAGCTCCGGGCTCGGGTCGCGCTGGACGAACTCGAAGAAGACGGCCGTCGGGCGGCCGCCCGGAACCATCCACTCGCCGCTGAAGACCTGGATCAGGTCCTCTTCGGCGTCCTTGAGCACCGGCGTGATGAAGTTGACGCCGCGATCCAAAGCATAGCGATGGAACGACGGCAGATCGGGAGTTCGCAAAGCGATATGCTGCCAGTGGCCGCCCCCGCCCCGGTTCTTGAGCATCGTGCGGACATGAGAGCCCCGCCCCTTGGGCTCCGTGGGCTGGACCACCGCGACGATGGTCTGCGCGGGCGCGCGCGCGTCATCGGCCGCGCCCAGGCGCGAGGCGAAGGTCATGGAGGCGGGCTTCTTCTGTCCGGGCCAGTCGGAGCGTTTCTCGTAGATCAGGTCCTCGCGGGTCACCCCGAAGATGACGCGGAAGAGCGCGTAGGTCGTCTTGTACAGGTCGGGCTCGACGAGGAAGGTCATGTGGTCGACGACGAAGTTGTGGAAAGGCTGCTTTTTCATAAGAGCGCCTCCGGGCGGGGGAGTTCGAAGTCATCGCGGGTGCGGGCGTACCAGGAGCCTTCCAGCCGTCCGACGGTCTTCAGGTCCTGATGCCTGATCTTGCCGCCGTTCCATATCTCGTCCTTGCAGTGGAATCGCACCACTTTGCCGATGACGAGGTTGCCTCCGAGGGGGCCTTCGGCGAGCGTCACGATTTGCAGGAGCTCGCATTCCATCGAGACCGGGCTTTCGGCTAAGCGGGGCGGCTTGACCGACGTCGAGGGCAGGGGCGTCAGGCCGGCCTTCTCGAACTCGCTGACGCCGTAGGGATAGGCGGCGGCGGTGAGGTTCATCTTCTCGACGGTCTCCTCATTGGCGATGTTGATCACGAATTGCCGGGTCGTTTCGACGTTGATGAGGGTGTCTTTCTTCTTGCCGTTGCGGTCGTTGACGGGAGCAAAGCACACGGACATGGGATTGGCGGCGATGCCGGTGAAGAAGCTGAACGGCGCGAGATTGGGGATGCCCTCGGGGGATAGGGACGATATCCAGGCGATGGGTCGGGGCTGGATCACGGCGATGAGCAGGCCGTAGCGGTCCCGGGCGCGCAGAGACTCGGGGTCGAGGTCCATCAGGACGCAGAGACGCCCTGGGTGTCGCGGTTCCAACTCGCGGGGTAGTCCTTGTCCGCCACGCCCAGGGCCTGCCTGGCCACGCGCAGGGGCTCGAAGAAGGTGTCCAGCATGACGGCAAGGTAGTCGGAGAGCTTGCCGCGCTCGGCGAAGGATCGTCGCGCCGCCATCCCGTGCGGGGAGTGCGGCAGCGAGCCGGGATGGAAGGTCAACGAGCCCGGCTCCACGAGCCCTTTGCGGGCCCCGTAGCTGGTGTTCGAGAAGAACATCACCTCGTCGGAGTCGACGTTGAAATGGGCGTAGGGCGCGGGGACGTCGAGCGGATGCCAGCCCTCCATCTGTCCCTTGAAGGTGCAGACGGCGAATCCGTCGTGCGGGGCGTGCCCGGACTGGAAGGTCTGGCGCGTCGGGGGGGCCGTGTGCGTCTGCTTGGCGAGGGGATGCTGGTCGTCGGTGTGGAAGGCGTACGGGTAGAGAGCGCCTTCCCAGCCGATCAGGTCGAAGGGGTGGTGGCCCAGGAACATCTCGGTGACGAAGCCGCCGTCGTGTTTGGTCCACACGCGGAAGAGCCCGTCCTCGTCTCGCGGCGGGCGGAACTCGGGCAGGTCGACCTCGGTCTCGACCACCGGGGCCATGAGCGTGGCCTGGCCCGAGGCGTTGAGGTGGTGGGGGGCGAACTGGATGGGGAAGCGCGACTCGACCATCAGGAGCAAGCAGTCCTCGCTCTCCAACTCCAGGCGGTAGGTCGTGCCCTTGGGGACGACCACGTAGTGGCCGGGACGGAAGGCCAGCACGCCGTACTCGCTGGCCAGGAGGCCTCGTCCTTCCTGCACGAACCACAGCTCGTGGCCGTCGCCGTTGCGGAAGAACCGGTCGGCGGGGCAGGACTTCTCGAAATGGGCGGCGCCGACGAGCGTGTGGGTTCCGTAGACGAGGGGCACGCGGCCGCTGACCGCGTCGCCGTGCGCCTTGAGCCGGCTCGTGCGCAGGTGCCAGGGCTGCAGGGGCAGGGGCGGCAGGGGCTGGGGCCTCAGGTCGAGAGGGAGCTTATGCGCGTCGCGCACCTGCTGGGTCGGGTATTTCCGGTAATGATACTTGCGCGACCAGTCGCCGCTGAAGCCGGAAACGCCGTGGATCTCCTCGAGGGCCAGGACCTCGGGCTCCGAGTAATACTCCGTGTGCGGGGTCCTGGGCGCCCGGCCTCGCGTGAGGATGACGCTCATGGGGCATAGCTCCCGTCGCGGTTGTATTTGAGATGCGTCGCGCCTTTCGGGGCGCCGACCTTGTTCTTGAGCACGCCGAGCGGCCCCGCGTCGAGCTCGATTTCATCTCCGGGCTTGATCCAGCGGTCCAGGTCGAGGCCGCAGCCTTTGTGATAGGCGCCCGAGCCCAGGAGGTCGCCGGGAAGCAGGGTCTCGCTTTGCGAGGCGTGCGACAGCATTACGGCGAACGACCAATAAGGCTGGGCGCCGTGGGAGCGGCTCCATTGCTCGCCGTTGACCCGGACCTTCAGATCGGGAATCCGTCCATCCCATTCATCGGCCGTCAAGAGCCACGGTCCGATTGCCGTCGCGAAATCCTTCCCCTTGGCCGGGCCCATGCGGCTGAGCATCTCGTTCTTCTGGATGTCGCGCGCCGAGCAGTCGTTCATCACGATGTAGCCCGCGATGTGCCGGTCGGCGCTCGCGACCGGGATATCTCGTCCCCGGCGGCCGACGACCGCGGCCACCTCGAACTCGAAATCGAGTTTGCGGGTGTAGTCCGGCCAGGGGATCTCGTCGCCGGGCCCGTACATCTCGCGCGGATTGCCCTTGTAGTAGACGGGCTGCTCGTACCAGGCCGGGAGCATCTCTTCCTTTCGCCGCGCCGCGCCGGCCTTGGCATGGTCTTCGAAAGCGAAGAAATCCCGCAGCGAGCGGGGCCGGGGCAGGGGAGCCCGCGGCCGTATCTCGGACTCGTTCCAGAGGATGCGCTCTCCGCGCGGGCCCGCGGGTTCGCCTTCCAGGGCGTCGAGGGCTCTCTTCGCTTCGGCCAGGGCTTCGTCCCCCCGGTCGAGCAAGCCCAGCATGCAGGAGGGGACGAAGAAGTCGGCCCGCTCGCGGGGCCGGGTCTTGCCCTGCGCTTCATAAAGGAGGGCGGCGGCGAGGTTGAGGTCGGCGACGCGTCCGTCGCGCCGGGCGCCCAGGCGCTCGACGGGGCCCAGCGGCGTGGCGACCTCGAAGGTGACGAGTCTCACGATTTTTAATCGTAGCAAATCCCCGGCTCGGTCTTAGCCGTCAGCGGAGCAGGGAGAGGACCTTCACGGGCGTGAGACTCCGGAAATCACGCACGCGCAGGCGCGCGTGGCGGAACTCGTCGGCCGCATGGGAGGTCGTGACGGCCACGACCGGCATCCCGGCCCGCCGCGCGGCTTCCTCGCCCAGCAGAGAGTCCTCGAAGACGACGCAGTCGCGCGGCCGTACCCTGAGGCGCTCGGCCAGCAGGAGGAAGGTCTCCGGGTCGGGCTTGCCTTTGGTCACCATCCCGCCGTCGACGACCGCGTCGAAGGAGCCCCTCAGTCCGAGGCCGTCCAAGATGAAGGCCACGTTGTCGTCCTTGGAGCCCGTGCCCAGCCCGAGCCTCAGTCCCTCGTCGCGCGAGGCGTCCAGGAAGTCCCGCAGGCCCGCGGCGGCGCGGCGCTTGGGGAGGTAGAGCTTGCGGTAGAGCGTCTCCTTGGCGACGGCGTGCTCGTGCGCCTCCCGGGGAGGGACCTCGCGCTTGAAATAATAGCGCAGGACCTCGCGGGTGGGCATGCCCATGGTGTTCGCGCGGAAGTCCTGGAGTTCGATCTTGATGCCGTGGCGGCAAAAGAAGCGGCGCCAGGCCTCCTCGTGGGCGGGCATGTTGCGACAGACCACGCCGTCCATGTCGAAGAGCAATCCTCGAGGTTTCATCGGCTGGAGATTCTAGCCGACCCCGGCCGAAGCCGCTTTCAATAGCTTGAGCCAGAGAGATGAGACCAAATATCCCGTCGCCTTCTTGGCGCTCACCCAGCGCGCTTCCTGCGGAAGCTTCCTTCCTTCGGGCCACGCCGCTTCTCGGAGTTCGACGCTCAGAGCGTGATGGGTGATGGCGTGACTCACCGCGGCAAGCCTTCTCCCCGGCACGGCGGCGATCTGTCGCGCTTCCGGGAGTCCCCAAAGATCTTTCAACAGGCGCTCCTTCTGAGAGCGCCGCCAGATCAATATTTTTTCGTTGCGGAGGATCCAAAAACATACCCATCTGACCGCAATGACTTCCCGCCGTTTTTCCGGGGTGGGCAGCCGATCCTGAAGTTCCTTCTTATGGGCCACGCAGACGTTCGCGACCGGGCAGACGCCGCATGAGGGAGAGCCGGGCGTGCAGACCGTCGCTCCCAACTCCATGAGGGCTTGGTTCCAGTCTCCGGGATCTTTTTTGGGGACGAGAGTTGCCGCGAGGCTCCAGATCCTTTTGATGAAGGCCGGGTCCTTGGCCCTGCCGCGCAGGCCGAAAAGACGCGAGAAGACCCGGATGACGTTGCCGTCGACGACGGGATACGGCCGGCGGAAGGCGATGGAGAGGATGGCCCCGGCGGTGTAGCGCCCGATGCCGGGAAGGGCCAGCACGGCGTCGAAGTCGGAGGGGAACGTCCCGCCGTGCCGAGACATGACCTCGAGGGCGGCGCGACGGAGGTTGCGGGCGCGGCGGTAGTAGCCCAGGCCCGCCCATCGCTCGAGAACCTCGTCTTCGGTCGCGGTCGCGAGGGCCGACAGGTCCGGGAAGCGGCGCAGAAAGCGCTCGTACTTGGCGGCGACGGAGGCGGCCGTGGTCTGTTGGAGCATGATTTCCGAGACCCAGGTCCGGTAGGGGGAGACCCGGCGCCGCCAGGGCATGTCGCGGCGCGCGAGGCGATACCAGCGCAGGAGCCGCGCGTGCACGCGGTTATTCCTGGATGACGAGGTTGTTGAGGATATGGTCCACGCCGCGGGTCCGGCGCACGAGCCGGTCGATGAGGCGTTGCTGCTCGAGGTCGGGCACCAGGCCGGAGACCGTGGCGATGCCCGAGTGGACGTCTACGGTGACGTATCGAAGGTCCAGCTCCGGACGGCCTTTGAGCTGCAACTCGATGTTGGCTTTGACCGCGGGGTCGGAGAGATCCTCCTCCTGGACCGTGCGGGTGCAGGAGCACAGAGCCAGGGCCAGCAGGAGAGCCCCGGCGAAAGATCGTTTCACGGGAAAATGATAACATACGCTCCCGTGCTTCGCCAGACCGCCAGACTCGTCCTCGCCACGCGCAACGCGCACAAGGCCGCCGAGATCTCCCGCCTCCTGGAGGGTTCGGGCGTCGAGTGCGCTGCTCTCGACGCATATCCCGGCGTGCCCGAGGTCGAGGAGGACCTCGACACCTTGGAAGGCAACGCCGCCAAGAAGGCCGAGCAGACGGCGCGGGCCTGCGGGACCTGGGCCCTGGCAGACGACACGGGTCTGGAGGTCGCAGCCCTCAACGGCGCGCCGGGCGTCTTCTCCGCGCGCTGGGCGGGTCACGGCTGTTCCTACGCCGACAACTGCGCCAAGCTCCTGCGCGAACTGTCCGACGTGCCCGCGCCCCGGCGCGCGGCGAGCTTTCGGACCGTGATGGCCCTGAGCGGCCCCGACGGGCGCGTGGAGACGGTCGAAGGCCGCCTCGATGGGACCATCGCCTCGGCCCCGCGCGGGACGGGAGGCTTCGGCTACGACCCTCTCTTTCTCCTGCCGGACGGCCGTACGCTCGCGCAACTCGGGGCCGACGAGAAGAACGCCTTGAGCCATCGAGGCCGCGCCCTGCGCGAGATCCTCCCGCGTCTGAAGGCCCTGGCGCTGGGCGCCGTGCTCTCGCTCCTGGTTGCGGACGTCAGCGCCTCGAAGACGGAGCCGGGTCAGGAGACGATCTGGGACCAGATCATGGCCGCCCAGGCCCAGCGCGGACTGCGCCAGGGGCACAGGTACCTCGAGGAAAAGAAGTACGACCTGGCGATGCAGGAGATCAAGCGCGCGGTCGCCGGCAACCCCAAGGACCCGCTCGGGCGCCTCCTCCTCGGCGTAGCGCAGTATTGGAGCGGCGCGGTGGACGAATCCATCGCCTCCTACCAGGCCGCCCTGGCGCTGGACCCGGGCAACGCCCAAGGCCATCTCTTGCTCGGCATCTCCCACGCCTGGCAGGGCGACGCCTCGGCGGCGGAGGCCGAGTTCCACCGCGCCGTGGAACTGGACCCCGCGCGCGCCGACGCGCAGATGAACCTGGGCTCCATCCGAGAGACCTTCGGCGACTATCCCGGCGCGCTCGAGCGCTTCCGGCTCGCCGTCGATCTGGAGAAGCGCAACCCGCTCTACCGGTTCCAACTGGGCTCGCTCTATCGCAAGCTGGGCCGCGATGCCGACGCCCTGGAGCAGTTCCGCGAGGCGGTGAAGATCGAGTCGAGCTACGAGGACGCCATGCTGGAGATGGGCTGCGCCCAGGAGCGGCTCAAGGACGCTAAGGGCGCCATCGCGACCCTGCGCCGCGCGGTGGACCTCAAGCCCGGCGACTCGGTGGCGCGCATGCGCCTGTCCCGCCTCTACCTGGCCGTGGGCCGGCCCCGGAAGGCGCGCGCGATCTTGGCCGAGGCCTTCCATCTCACGCCGGAAGAGGGCGGCTCCGGCCTCCAGCTCTCGGTCGCCTACGCCTCGGGCCGCAAACCCGCCTCCGAGACCGGCGGACCGGCCGGCTCCGCCGAACCGGAGCCGGCCGTCGAGCTCGAGCCCGCCGACCCGCTCTCCCTGTTCGAGCGCAACTTGCGGCGCGTGCCCCTGGAGCAGGCCGCGGTCATGCACATGGACGCGGTCTTCCTGCCGCGCCCCAAGCTGCTCAAGGAGGGCCCGAAGGAGGGATCGAGCCTGCGCCGCGCCCTGGCCCGCGCCGGCGCCGGCGGCGACGACGCGGCGCCCCGCGCGGTCCGGCGCGACTTCATCCTGACCGCGTCCGACGCCGTCGCGCGCGAGAAGCAGGTCGCCGACATCATGGGCGAGATGCGTCAGGTCATGCGCGAGGCCCCGCCGGAGGCGGACGCGCGCCTGGGCATGAACCTCACCTTCACGCGTCCGGTGGACGCGGGCCGCTCCGACGGAGCCGCTCCCTCGAAGGTGAGCTACCAGCCGCGCCAGGTCGGCAACGACATGGGCCTGTGGGTCATCGGCACGGGCTGGATGGCGCTGGTCGCCGAGGTCCTCCCGGAGCCGGGAGAGAAGGCAGCCTTCCCCGAGGACGCGGACGGGTGGACCGCGATCGGATTGGCCCACGCCACCGTCGGCGAGGGCCAGCGGGCCATGGAGGCGTTCCTGAACGCGACCCGCCTTGACCTGCGCTCGGTCCCGGCGTGGCTCGGGCGCGGAGTGGCCGGCGTGATGACCGGCGATGATGCTGGAGCCGTGTCGGCGCTACGCACCGTCCTGGCCATCGACCCTAAGAACAAGGCCGCAAACGACGGGCTCAAGTGGCTGCTGCGCCCCGCCCAGGCGAAGGAGACGCCGAAGAAATGACGCGCCAAGACGACGACCGAGCCATGATGAAATCGTTCGTCAAGAGCATCCACTTCGTGGGGATAGGCGGCGTGGGCATGAGCGGCATTGCCGAGGTCCTCAACAACCTCGGCTACCGGGTGTCCGGCTCCGACGTGAAATCCACGGAGATCACCCGCCGCCTGCAGGCCGCGGGCGTGCGCGTCTTCGAGGGTCACCGCGCCGCGCACGCCAAGGGCGCGCAGGTCGTCGTCGTCAGCTCCGCCGTGGCCGAAGACAACCCAGAACTGGCCTACGCCCGCAAGCGCGCCGTTCCCGTGGTCTTGCGCGCGCAGATGCTCGCCGAGCTCGGACGCATGAAGAAGACCGTGACCGTGGCCGGCTCCCACGGCAAGACCACGACCACCTCCATGGTCGCCATGGCCCTGAGCTCGGCCGGCGCCGAGCCGACCATCATCATCGGCGGCCAACTCAAGAACATCCGCTCCAACGCGCGGCTGGGCGTGGGCGAGTACCTCGTCGCGGAGGCCGACGAGTCCGACGGGTCCTTCCTTTTTCTCGCTCCGCTCGTCGGCGTGGTCACGAACGTGGACGACGACCACCTGGACCACTACAAGACCATGGACGCGCTCAAGGACGCCTTCGTGGCCCATCTCCAGCGCCTGCCCTTCTACGGCGCGGCCGTGCTCTGCGCCGACGACGCCGTCCTCATGTCGCTGCGCCCGCGCGTGACGTGTCCCGTGGTGACCTTCGGCGCGTCGAACGACGCGGACTGGCGCGCGCGCGGCGTGCGTCTGACCAAGGACGGCTCCGTCTGCGAGGTCCTGCACAAAGGCCGGCGCGCGCTCACCCTCCGGTTGAGGGTCCCCGGCCGACACAACGTCTCCAACGCACTGGGCGCCCTCGCGGCGGGGCACTACCTCGGCTTCGACCTCAAGCGCCTGGCGCGCGGGCTATCCGAGTTCCGCGGCGTGGGCCGGCGCCTGGATCGTCTGGGCGCGGCCGGCGGCGTGGAGTTCGTCGACGATTACGGCCACCACCCCACCGAGGTCCGCGTCACGCTTGCCGCGGTCTCCGGGCTCTGGAAGGCGGGGCGCGTCATCGTGATCTTCCAACCCCATCGTTACTCGCGCACCCAGCGGTTGGCCAAGGACTTCGGGCCGGCCTTTAAGGGCGCGGATTTCGTCTGGGTCATGGACGTCTATCCCGGAGGGGAGAAGCCGCTCCAGGGTGTGAGCTCGAAGCTCATCCTCGACTCCCTCGCCAAGGCGGGAGTCAAGGCCGCGGCCTTCCCGGGGTCGCGCGAGTTGGCCAAGCAGCTCAAGCCCGACGACGTGGTCTTGACCCTGGGCGCCGGGGATGTGTGGAAGGCGGCCGAGGACCTGCTCCGCCGGCTCCGCGGGCAGGGCGCCGCGCCCATCTAAGCCATGGGCTCCAAGCTCAGCCAGCACTTCCTCACGGACCAGGGCGCCCTCCAGGACATCGTTGCCGCCTCCGGGATACGTCCCGGCGACGCGGTGCTCGAGATCGGCCCCGGGCGCGGGGCGCTGACCGGGTCCCTTCTCGCGGCCGGCGCGCGCGTGACCGCCGTCGAGATGGATGACGCCTTCGCCGCGGCTCTGCCCAGGCTGATCAAGGAAGCCGAGCGCCTGGTCGTCGTCAACGAGGACTTTCTTCTTTTCGATCTCGCCGCCCTCGGCCCCGGCCCGTGGATCGTGGTCGGCAACCTGCCCTACGCCGTGGGCACGCCCATTCTCCAGAAGCTCCTCCGCTGGGACGCATGGACGACGGCCGCGCTCATGTTCCAGAAGGAGGTCGCCCTGCGCGCGGTGTCGGGCACGGGGGGCGCCGACTACGGCCTGTTGTCGCTCTCCGTGGGCCTGCGCGCCGACGCGGAGGTGGTCCTGGAGCTTCCGCCCGAGGCCTTCCGGCCGCGGCCGAAGGTCGACTCCGCCGTCGTCCTCTTGCGGCGTCTGCCCCAGCCGCGCGTGCCGGCCGAGGATGAACGCGCTTTCTGGCGCCTAGCCAAGGCGGCCTTCGCCCAGCGCCGCAAGATGGCCGCGGGCGTGATCGCCCAAGCGCTCGGCCGCCCGAGGACCGAGGTCGAGGCCGCCTTCGCGTCGGCGGGCGTGCCCGCCGACGCGCGGCCTGAGAAGATCGGCTTGTCGGCTTGGGCCGCCCTGGCTAAGGCCTTGCGATGAGCCGCCGCCGCGCGCTGATCCTGCTGGCGGCCGCGGCGTTGTTCTGGCTCTGCCGCCGCGCCTACTTCGTCGGCTACTTCAACGACGACGCCTATTACCTCATCGGGGCTAAGTCGCTGCTGTCGGGGCGCTACGCGGAGGTCTCCGCGCCCGGCGCGCCCCCGCTCGTCAATTACCTGCCCGGATGGCCGCTCCTGCTGGCCCCCGTGCTGGCGCTGACGGGGGCGAGCCTCCCCGCCGCCCAGGCCTTCGCGGTCATGCTGCTCATCGCCGGCCTGGGTTTCTTCGCCCGCGTCTTCGAGCGCGAGTCCGGCGTCGAGGCCGCGGACCTGGCGCTGGCTTGCGCGGCGGTCTCGCCTCTGCTGTCAAGCACCGCGGCGACCCTGCTCTCCGACGGGCCCATGCTCTTCTGCGCGGGCGCGGCACTCGCCGTCCTGCCGCGCCTGTGGCGCAGACGCGAAGAGCGCGTTTGGCTTGGATTCGGGCTGGCGTTGGGACTGGCCGCGCTCGTGCGCCCCACGGGGCTGGCTCTAGCCGCCGCCGTTGCGGCCGTCCTCCTCGCCGAGAAGCGCATCGCGTCGGCGCTCGGCGTCTTCGCCGTCGCGACCCTGGTCCTCGGGGCGTGGCTGGGGCGCAACGCCCTGCTCTCGGGGGCGGGCTGGAACTACTGGAGAGAAGCGAGCGCGGCCGCCCGCGCGGGAGGCATCCCCTTCTTCGCCAACGCCTGGGCCTGCGTGGATGCGCTCTTCGCACGCTCGCTCTTGAGGCCTCCGACGCCGAGCGCGTTCTGGGAAGCGGCCGCCGCGCTGGCGGGGCTCGGCCTGGCGCTTGCCGGCGGCCGGGGCCTCAAGACCCCGTCCGGCCGGGCGGCCGCGCTCTTCGCCGCGCTCTTCGCGCTGCCGCATCTCGTCTGGTCCAAGACGGCCGCGCGTTACTTCATCCCGCTTCTGCCCATCGCGGCCTGGCTCTTCCTGCGCGGCGCCGCCCGGCTGGGGCCGCGGATGACGCGCGCCGCCGCCGCCCTGTCGGTCGCGCTGTCTGCGATGGCGACGGCGGGGGTCGTGCGCGCGTCCTGGTCGCCCTCCACGTCCCGGAACCTGCCCCCGCGGCAGGCCGCGGACTGGCTGGGCTCGCGCGCCCGTCCCGGCGCGGTCGTGGCGGCGGAGTACGACGCGCGCTGGCACATCCTCACGGGGCTGCCCTGCGTCCACATCCCCTACGACGCGCGCACGCCTCAGGCCCTGGACCGCTTCCTTGCCGACTCGCGGGTTTCGTTCGTTGTGGTCGAGGACACCGCCGACGGGCTCAAACCCGCCGCGGGCGCCTACTCCGTGCCCGACGCTTCCTCCCTGCGCGGCCTTCTCGGCGCCGTGAAAAGAGCCCGTCTTGTCCATTCGGACGGGGCGGGCCGCGTCGAGGTGTGGTTCGTTCGTCCGCTCATTTGGTAACATGCCGGCACTATGATCGACACCTCGCAGTTCAAGAACGGCCTCGTCTTCGAAGACGACGGCCAGATCGTCCAGATCATCTCGTACCAGCATCACCGCAAGTCCCAGTCGGCCGCCGTGTACCGGACCACCCTGCGCGTGCTCGCCAACAACAGCGTCATCGAGCGATCCTACGCCTCCGGCGCCAAGTTCCGCGAGGTTCCCGTCACCAAGCGCGAGAAGATCTACAGCTACGATGAGGGCGACAAGGCCGTGTTCATGGACAACGAGACCTACGAGCAGGTCTTCTACCCGAAGTCGCTCCTCGGCCCATCCTCGAAGTTCTTGACCGAGAACATGGAGGTCCTGGGCGTGTACGTCGACGACAAGCTGACCGCCATCGAGCTGCCGGCAAACGTCGTCCTCACGGTGAGCTCCACCGTGCCGGGCGTCAAGGGCGACTCGGTCTCCAATATGGTCAAGCCCGCCACGCTCGAGACCGGCCTCGAGATCAGCGTCCCGCTCTTCGTCAAGGAAGGCGACCGCATCCGCGTCGACACCCGCAACTCCCAGTACGTGGAGCGCGTCAAAGACTGACCCCGCCCGCCAAAGGCATGATCAAAGCAGTCATCTTCGACATCGACAACACCTTGACCGACTTCATGAAGATGAAGCGGACGGCGGTGGACGCGGCCGTCGAGGGGATGATGGATGCGGGGCTGCCGGGCGCCAAGGAGGAGTTGGTCAAGGAAGTCTTCGACGTCTACTGGAAAGAAGGCATCGAGGACCAGAAGATCTTCGACAAGATCCTCAAGGCCAAGCTCGGCCACATCGACTTCAAGATCCTCGCCGGGGGCATCCTCGCCTACCGGCGCGCCAAGAACGGGACCATGACCCTTTACCCGCGCGTCAACCACACGCTCATCGAGCTGATGAAGATGGGGATCAAGCGCACGGTGATCTCGGACGCCCCGAAGATGGAGGTGTGGCTGCGCATCGTGGGCCTGGGCCTCCACCATTTCTTCGACGATATCATCACTTCCGAGGACTTCGGCATCAAGAAGCCCGACCCGAAGCCCTACCGCCGGGCGCTCGAACTGCTCGCGACCAAACCGGAGGAGACGCTCATGGTCGGCGACTGGCCCGAGCGCGATATCCAGGGAGCCAAAGGCGTGGGCATGCGCACCGCCTGGGCCAAGTACGGCGACACCTTCGGCACCACGGAGTCCGGCGCCGACTACGTGCTCGAGGATATCTACGAGGTCATCGGCCTCATCAAGCGGGAGAACGCCGTTGCGGCCTAGCGGCCCGGTCGCGCTCGCGCTCCTCGCCCTTCTCTGCGTCCCCGCCTCCGCCATCCGGGTGGAGCGCCTGCCCTTGCCGGCGCTCGCCAAGGTCCGCGGCGTCGTCCCCGCCGCTCCGGCTTTCGAGGCCGTCGCGGCCGAGGAGGCGATCGTATGGTTTGACGCGTCCGTCTCCACCGCCCAGAGGACCGCCCTGATCGCGGGGATCGGCGGGCGGATCATCCAGGAACAGCCGGCCTACGGCTGGGTCCATGTGGGCCTGGCCGCCGGTTCTTCCGTGTCCGACGGACTGACCGCTCTGCGCTCCGCGCCCGGGGTGCTCCGCGCCGAACCCAACCGCGTCTACGCGGCCGTGCGCGCGCCCAACGACCCGTTTTTCGCCTCCCAGTACCACTTCAACAAGATCGACGCTCCCGCGGCCTGGGAGTTCGAGGTCGGGACTTCCTGCCTGACGACCATCGCGATCATCGACACGGGCATTGAAGGGACCCACCCCGACCTTCAGGCCAAGCTCGCGAGCCTGGCTCACCAGGAGTGCGTCACCCCCGGCTGTGCGCCCGACGCCCCCGTCGCCGCCTGCGAACACGGCACCGCGGTCGCGGGCTTGGCGGCGGCCGCGACCGACAACGGCTCCCAGGTCGCGGGACTGTCTTGGGGCTCGCAACTTCTGTCCATGCGCGTCTTCGACACGGCCGACTGCAACTCCGATTGCGGCGACAAGGCGGGCCAATCCTGCGCCACCTCCGACGCGCGCATCGTCGATGCCCTCGCCTTCCTCGGCAATCTGCAGAACACGGCCGCTTACGGCCGTATCGTGGCGAACATGAGCCTGGGATGCCTGCCCGGATTCGGTTGCGCCGCCTGCTCGGTCCCTCTCCAAACCGTCATTGACGCCGCCTTGGCAAAGGGGATCGTGATCGTCGCCGCCGCCGGAAACGACGGCCCCGGCGACGATACGATGAACGTCCCCGCTTCCTGTCCTGGCGTCATCCCCATCGGCGCCACCGACATCAACGACGCGGTCGCTTCTTTCTCTTCCCGAGGTTCGGACCTGGCCAATAACGGCCTCTCCGCCCCCGGCGACGGCCTGACCAGCACCAGCCTGGGCGGGACGACGAAAGGGGGGCTGAGGGGGACGTCCTTTGCCTCGCCTCTCGTCTCGGCGGCGGCGGCTCTGGTCCTTTCCGCCAAGCCGACGGCGACGGTCAACGGGAGCACGAACGAGGTCAAGAACATCTTGCGTGGAACGGCCGATAACGTGGGGGGCGGCGCGAACGCTTGCGGGGCGGGACGCCTCAACGCGTTCCGAGCCTTGCGCTATACGGTCAAAGGCACGCTGGCCGGCTTCGACGGCGAGGCCAAACCCATCGCCTTCCCCAACCCCTTCCGCGTGTCCCAGGCAGGGCTGGTCTCATTCGCCGTCCCGCCCTCGCTCCAGGGTTCCGGCGTGAAGATCAAGATCTACGCCCTTGACGGGCAGCTCGTCCGCGAGATCACCGGCCTGATCTGGGACGGCAAGAACATAGACGGCGGCCTCGTCGCCAGCGGGACCTACGTATTCCAGGTCTCCTCGAGCGGCGGCCGGGGCCGAGGGCGCTTGGCGGTGATCCGATGACCGCGGCGACCGGCACGGGACTTTTGGCGGCTTTCAACGCGACGCGGGGCCGGCTCGTCGCGGGCCGGGTCGCGACGGCCGGCGACTGCGCTTCGCGCAACCAGGGCCTGCTCGGTCGCGCGTCGCTCGACGAGGGCGAGGGGCTCTGGATCGTGCCCTGCCCGATGATCCACACCTTCTTCATGAAGTTCCCCATCGACGTCCTGTTCCTGGACCGCGGCCTGCGCGTGGTGCGCGTCATCGAGGATCTTCGTCCCTGGCGCCTCTCGCCCTGGGTGCTCTCGGCGCACAGCGCGCTGGAGCTCGAGGGCGGAGCCCTCAATGGTTCGGTCGCCGTGGGCGACCGTCTGGAGATGAGACCGGCATGAGCGAGCCCAACCCTCAGTTCGTCACGCCTTCGGGCATCGAGATCCAGCGTTACTACGGACCCGACAACACGGCGTCGCCGAACCTCGGCGAGGCCGGTCGTTTCCCTTTTACCCGAGGCATCCAAAAGACCATGTACCGCGGCCGCCTCTGGACCATGCGCCAGTACGCGGGCTTCGGCGCCGCCCGGCAGACCAACCAGCGCTTCCGCTGGCTCCTGGAGCAGGGCCAGACGGGCCTTTCGACCGCCTTCGACCTCCCGACCCAGATCGGCCTCGACGCCGACGACCCCAAGGCCAAGGGCGAGGTCGGACGCGTCGGCGTGCATGTCGCCACGATCGACGACATGGACGAACTCTTCGATTCCATCCCGCTCGACGAGGTCTCGACCTCCCTGACCATCAACGCCACCGCCGCCGTCATCCTCGCCTTCTATGTCGCGGTCGCCAAGCGCCGGGGCATCTCCCCCGCCTCCCTGCAGGGCACGCTCCAGAACGACATCCTCAAGGAGTTCATCGCCCGCGGCACGCAGGTCTTCCCCGTCGCGCCTTCGCTGCGGCTCTGCGTCGACACCATGGAGTGGGCGCTTCAGAACACGCCGCGCTTCCATCCCATCTCCATCTCCGGCTACCACATACGAGAGGCCGGCTCGGACGCGGTACAAGAGGTTGCCTTCACGTTTGCCAACGCGGAAGTCTATGTTCGTTCCCTCCTCGAGCGCGGCGTCGACATCGACGCGCTCGGGCCCAAGCTCGCCTTTTTCTTCGGCTGCCACAACCACTTCCTGGAGGAGATCGCCAAGTTCCGCGCCGCCCGCCGCGTCTGGGCCCGGATCATGCGCGACGGCCACGGCGCGAAGGACGTGAAATCCCAGTCCCTGCGTTTTCACGTCCAGACTTGCGGCTCGACGCTCACCAGCCGGCAGCCGCACAACAACGCCATGCGCGTGGCCTGGCAGGCCCTGGCCGCGGTTTTGGGCGGCGCCCAATCCCTGCACACCAACTCTTTCGATGAGGCCCTGGCCCTGCCCGCCGAGCAGTCGGCCTCGCTGGCCCTGCGCACCCAGCAGATCCTGGCGCACGAGACGGGCGTGACCGACACCGTGGATCCCGTGGCCGGCGCCTGGGCGATCGAGTCGCTCACCGACGAGCTCGACCAGCGGGTGAGCGCGACGCTTGCGCGCGTGCGCGATGAGGGGGGCATGCTCAAGCTCATCGAGGCCGGGGTTCCCCAGCGCGAGATCCAGGAGCGCGCCTACGCCTGCCAGCGCGACATCGAGGAGGGCCGCCGCAAGATCGTCGGAGTCAACACCCTGCGCCTCGAGGCGGACGACCGCGCCATACGGCGCGCAAGCGCCGCTTCCTCGAAGTCCGTCGGAGAAGCGGCGCAGGTCAAGCGTCTGAAGCTCTTCCGCAAGAAGCGCGATGCTTCGGCCGTCGAGGCCGCCGTCCGTCGCCTCGCCCGGGCCGCGCGCGCGCCGACCGAGAATCTATTCCCGCACATTCTGCGCGCCGTCGAGACTCGCGTCACCATCGGCGAGATCTTCGCGGCCCTGCGCGGCGTCTTTGGAGAATATCATGCCCGTTAAGGGACTGCAGCGGCGCAAGACCGTCCAAGAGATCGTCGTCGAGCGTAAGCTTCTAAGCGAGGAACAGCTCAAGAAGGCGCTGGCCGACGTCGCCAAGACCGGCAAGAGCTTCCAACAGGCCATGGTCGACGGAGGGTTTCTCGGCAAGGCCCAACTCCTCAAGGCCCTCTCGGAGGAGTGGCAGGTCAAGGCCGTGGACCTCGTTCAGATGGACGTGGACGCGGAGGTCGCCAAGACCGTTCCCGAGGCGGTTTCCCGCCGTCATCTGGTCATTCCCTTCGCCAAGGAGGAGAATATCCTCTTCGTGGCGATGGCAGACCCGCGGGACTTCTTCGTCTCCGAAGACATTCAACTGCGCACGGGCCTGGAGATCCAGCCCTACCTGGCCCTGCCCCATGACATCCTGGCGGCCCTCGACGCGACCTACGCAAGAGGCGAGGGCGAGGCCCTCAACCGTCTGATGACCGACGTGGCCAAGAACGAGGCCTCGGCGGCCCCGGACGGCGGCGGCCTGGAGATCCAGAAGGACGAGGCTAAGACCGACATCACGGACATAGACGCTTCCGCGCCCGAGGTCGAGAAATTCGTCAACGCCATCATCCTGGGCGCCCTCTCCATGAAGGCCTCGGACATCCACATCGAGCCCTTCGAGGATCCTGCGGGCAAGAACTCGAAGATCCTCCTGCGTTACCGCATCGATGGGCGCCTCCTGCCCGGCCCCTTCAGCGTGCCGTGGGGCTACCGCAACGCGATCGCGGCGAAGATCAAGATCATGACGAACTCGATGAACATCACCGAGCGCCGCATCCCCCAGTCGGGCCGCATCCAGATCTTGGCGCAGGGCAATCCCATCGAATTCCGCGTCGAGATGGTCCCCACGGTCTACGGCGAGTCCTGCGTCATGCGCATCCTCGACCGAAAGAGCGTGCAGGTCGACATCATGAAGATGGGCTTCATGCGGGACACCCTCGACAAGTTCCTGGGCCTCTTGAAAGGCATCGGCGGGAAGAAGAACTTCGGCCTGATCGTGGTCTGCGGCCCCACCGGCTCCGGCAAATCGACGACGCTGTACGCCGCCCTCAACCACGTCAACCGTCCCGATATCAAGATCCTGACGGCCGAGAACCCCGTCGAGTACAACCTCGACGGCATCGTCCAGGTCCCGGTCAGCCCCGACCTCAAGCTCGGCGAGGGGAAGAAGTTCGATTTCGCGACCGCGCTGAGGTCGTTTTTGCGCCTGGACCCCGACGTCATCATGGTCGGCGAGATCCGCGACTCGGAGACCGCGCATATCGCCATGGAAGCCGCGATGACCGGCCACCTGGTCTTCTCGACCATCCACACCAACGACGCGGCCTCGACGATCTCGCGCCTGGTGGACATGGGCCTGCCGGCCTTCATGGTGGCCACCACGCTCAAGGCCATCCTGGCCCAGCGGCTGTCGCGGCGCCTGTGCGCCAACTGCAAGGTGCCGCACGACCCGACTCCCGAGGAGGTCAAGATATTCCAGGAGAACGGCGTCGACCTACCGAAGGGCTCGAAGATTCACGGCCCCCCGGAGAGCGGCGGCTGCGACCAGTGCAAGACCCTGGGCTACAAGGGCCGCGTGGGCATGCACGAATTGCTCGTGATGAGCGACGCCCTGCGGACCTATTGCCTCAAGGATGTGGCCGCCGACAACGTCCGCAAGGAAGCGATGAAGGAGGGAATGCGCCTCATCGCGCAGGACGGATTGGAGAAGGTGAAGCAGGGCCTGACGACCTGCCGCGAAGTCCTGGGAGGCACGGAATGACCATGGGCGACACGAACGCGCTGGAGACGAACGTCGACCTGGCCCTCGAGCTGTTCTCGATCGCGGGCTCCCTGAACTCGACGCTGGACCTGGACTTCCTCCTGCAGAAGATCGGGACCGCCGCCGAGCAGTTGACCGAGTCGGAGGCGAGCTCCATCATGCTCGTCACCGACGACAAGAAGCACCTCTTCTTTCGCGTCGCGACGGGCGAGAAGGCCAAGGCCTTGAAGACCATGGTCCTGCCCATGGGCCAGGGCATCGCGGGCTGGGTGGCGCAGCACCGCCAGCCCCAGTTGGTCAACGACACGAAGACGGACGAGCGCTTCGCGGGCAAGTTCGACAAGGCCTCGGGATTTACGACCCGCTCGCTGCTGTGCGTGCCGATGATCTTCCGCGGGGAGTTGGTCGGGGTCGTGGAGGTGCTCAACAAGAAACAGGGCGGCTATACCGAGGCGCACGTCGGCCTGCTCTCGAGCTTGGCGAGTCTCGCCTCCGTCGCCATCACGAACACGAAGATCATCGCGGAGCAGAAGAACTTCTTTTCCCACGTGCTGGAGCTCCTCGTGGGCGTCGTCGAGACGATGAAGCCCGGCTACGAGGGCTATCCCGTCCGCGCGGCCAAGCTCGCCTGCGAGATCGGCCGGGCTCTGGGCGTGGATGATTACGACTACCGGATGCTCTATTACGCCGGCATCCTGCACAAGATCGGCTATGTGGCCTTCAAGAACCCGCGCATGCTGGCCGACATGGGCGTCAGGTCCGCTCCCGAGGAGATGCTGCCCAGCTTCTCGGCGCGCCTGCTCACGGGCATCAAGATGATCGAGGGCGCCCTCCCCGCGATCCGCCATCACAAGGAACGCTTCGACGGCTCGGGCTATCCGGGCAAACTCGAGGGCGAGGCCATCCCTCTGGGCGGACGCATCCTGCGCCTGGTCTCGGACATGGAGGGACTGCGCATCTCCGGGGGCCTCAAGGGCGCGGAGTTGGGCGCGCGGGCGCTCAGGGAGGCCCAGGCGGGCGCGGGCAAGACCTATGACCCGAAGGTCGTGGAGGCCTTCGCGGCCGTCCTGGAGTCTCAAGGAGGAAGTTGGTGATGGACAAACCTTTCCGCATCCTCATCGCAAAGCCGGGTCTTGACGGCCACGACCGCGGGGCGAAGGTCATCGTGCGCGCCCTGCGCGACGCGGGCTTCGAGGTCATCTACACCGGCATCCGCCAGACGCCGGAGATGATCGCGACGGCGGCCATGCAGGAGGACGTGGACGCCGTGGGGCTTTCGCTCTTGTCGGGGGCGCATCTGACGCTTTTCCCGGAGATCTGCCGGCACCTCAAGAAGAAGGGCCTCAAGACGGTCCTGGTCTTCGGCGGCGGCATCATCCCCGACGAGGACGCGGCCGCGCTCCGGAAGGCCGGCATCGACCGCGTCTTCGGCCCCGGCACGCCGCTGCAAACCATCGTGGACTATCTCAAAGAGAAGCTCCCGGTTGCGCGTTAGCAACGACCCGAAGGACCTCATCAAACGCGTGCGCCGAGGCGATCACGCCGCGGCCTCGCGCGCCCTCTCGCTCGTCGTCGACGAGAACGCCGCCGGCGAGCCCCTCGCCAGGGACTTCTTTAAGTCGGCCGGCACGGTCCAGAAGGTCGGCGTCTGCGGACCTCCGGGCGCGGGCAAATCCACGCTCACCGGCCGGCTGATCGGGCATTACCGCTCTCTCAAACGCAAGGTCGGCGTGCTGGCCGTCGATCCCAGTTCCTCCATTTCGGGCGGCGCTTTTCTAGGGGACCGCCTGCGCATCATGGAGCACGCGACCGACCCCGGGGTATTCATCCGCTCGCTGGCTTCGCGCGGGATGATCGGGGGTCTGACCCACACCATCTTCGGCGCCATCCACGTCCTGGAGGCTTTGGGCTGCGACAAGATCATCGTCGAGACCGTGGGCACCGGCCAGGACGAGGTCGACATCGCCTCGGTCGTCGACACCGTCCTCTATGTCACGACGCCCGCCATGGGCGACGAGATCCAGGCGATGAAGGCCGGCGCGATGGAGGTCGGAGACGTCTTCGTCGTCAATAAGGCCGACTTGGCCGGCAAGGACAAGGCCGTCGGCGACCTCAAAGGCGCCTTGGCGCTCGGGCACGGCGCGGGGCAGGCCGTCAAGGCCTGGGAGTCGCCGGTGGTCGCGACCGCCGCCCTTTCGGGCGAGGGAGTGGCGCAACTCGCCAAGCTTGTCGATGAGCATTGGACGCATCTCAAGAAGTCGGGCGAGGGCAGGAAGCGGCTCAAGAGGCAGCATGCCACCGAGCTTCAGTTCTGGGTCCACCGCCACGTCGTCAAGAACGCCCTCGGCCGGGTCACCGACAAGGACCTTGATGACATGGTGACGCGTAAGACCGACCCGGCGACGCTGGGGCGGAAGTTGCTGCAAAGTTGATTCGGACTGGAGATTTCCCATGGGGAATAAGCCCGTTACGTCGACGCGCTCGTCAGAAATGATGCGAACTCTTTATGGTCCATCCTATGCCAAAGATGTGTTCCGCCGCCTTGAATGCCTCGACCCTGAACTCAACAAGATAATCCAGGAAATTCCTTATGATGCTTTCTGGTCGCGCGAAGGGCTGAATCTACGCGATAAAAGCCTGATAACGGTCGCGGCATTGATCGCCATGGGCAAAGAAGAGCAGACCAAGATTCACATGCGGGGATTTCTTCACTCCGGCGGCACAGTGTCCGAGATTCGGAATATGCTGATCCATCTTGCCGTCTATTGCGGTTTTCCGGCCGTCATGAACGGCTTTGCTGCTCTTAGAGATGTCTTGCCCCTGATACCGACAGGCCGGAAGAAGACACGCCGATGATATGGAGGCATTGGTCGAAGCATGTTCTCATCCTGTCGCTGACGTTTATCGCCCTGCTTTTCCTATTTTCCAGCGGATATGCTTACTTGAAGTTCCGGGACGACCTTATTCACGCGCAGTTGGCCAACCAGCAGAAAATGACTCGAATCGTCAACCAATCGCTCAACCTTTATTTCGACAAATTGAGGTTTGCAGTCGAGGTCACCGTGCTACAGACGGCCTTCCGCCCAGATGTCAACAGGGGTGAAGATGCAATCCGCTACGAACAGCCGCGCGTGGCAATATCCAAGACATCGCTTGCCTTTCAGGGTATTGCGAAGGTGCTGGAAAATCCGCGCAAAGCCGTCGATCCAGCGGACTCCCTCAAGCGTCTGCGTAATTGGCAGATTTATAAAGCGCTTCCGGAGGTGGACTTGCGCGGCGAGATCATCGCCAGGCTCCGCCGAGTTCTTGCGAGAAACATTCTAAGAACGTTCAAGGATGTCCATTACGTCTTTGAAATGGATATCAACGGCGATTTGGTTTTTCTGGAGCCTTTTGAGATTCAAAAGAACATTTCGAGTTTTAATTATGAGTTTCGCGACTATTTGCAACTTGTAAAAGCGTGCCGCTCCAGTGTGATAGTGGAGTTCAAGCGCCTGGTCTCAAACCTCGTCAACAACGCGGTCGAGGCCTTCGGCGACGGTCACGGTTCGGTGAACATCGGTCTCGCCTCCAGCGGCGGGTGCGCCCTGGTGAGCGTGCAGGATAACGGCAAGGGCATCCCTCCCGATGTGCTGGCCAAGCTCGGACGCCGCGGCGAGACCCATGGCAAAGCCGGGGGCTCGGGGTTGGGGCTCTATCATGCCCAGACCAGCGCCGAATCATGGGGCGGAAGCCTGGAGATTGCCTCTGAAGTCGGCAAGGGAACAACGACCACAGTGATCCTGCCCCTGTCCCCCGCGCCGGAGTGGTTCGTGCCGGAGCTTCGGCTTACGCCCGGCAAGGTCGTGGTGATCTTGGATGACGATGCGAGCATACACCAGGTCTGGCAGGGACGGCTTGACGCCTTGAAGGCGGGCGGGCGAGGCGTCGAGGTCGTTCATGTTTCGACGCCGGATGAGACACGGGGCTGGGTCAAGGGTGAGGGGGCCAAGGCGCGGCAGGCGCTGTACCTGTTCGACTACGAACTGCTGGGCTATCACGAGACGGGACTGAGCCTGGCCGAGGAGCTTGCCCTCGGTGATCGCGTGGTCCTAGTGACGAGCCGCTACGATGAACCGAAAGTGTTGGAAGGCTGTCGGAGGCTCAAGGCACGTCTGATCCCCAAGGGACTGGCGGGGTCGGTACCGATGCACATGGCGGCGGCGGTGGAGACTCCCGAAAGGGAGCGGCTCGACGCGGTGCTCATCGACGACGATGCATTGGCTCGAATGAACTGGAAGATGGCGGCCAAGAGGGTGGGGAAGTCCTTTAAAGCGTATGCGGACGCGGCGTCCTTCCTGGCCGAACTGGACGCGGGCGCTATTTCCACGGATACGCCCATCTATATCGACTCAAACCTCGCCGATGGAGTCAAGGGCGAAGACGTGGCGCGGGAGATCAGTCGCCGGGGTTTTGCCGAGATTCGACTGGCGACGGGTCATGAGCCCTCATCGTTTCCCGTGATGCCGCACATCCGCGAGGTTGTCGGAAAAACGCCGCCGTGGGATGCGGTGTGAGATTCCCATGATGAGACTCCACCACGTCGGCGTGGCCGTGACGAATCTCAACGAAGCGATTGCGCGTTACGAACGCATGGGTCTGAGGCTTGCGCATAGAGAGGTCGTCGCGTCTCAGGAGGTCGAGGTGGCATTCGTGGGCGAGGGACCGTTCGTGGAGCTTCTGGCGGGGACCTCGGCCGATTCGCCCGTCTCCAAGTTCGTGGTGAAGAAAGGTCCGGGCCAGCATCACCTCGCTTTCGCCGTGCCGAGCATCGCGGAAGAACTGAAGCGCCAGGCCGCGGCGGGCGCCAAACTCATCGACCGGGTCGCGCGGCCGGGAGCGTGGGGGCGCCAGGTCGCTTTCCTGCATCCCGAGAACCAAGGCGGGGTGCTCGTCGAACTGGTGGAGGATCATGCCGGATAAGAAAACGAAGCGCCCGCTCATCTCCTCGAAGACGCGGCGGATGCTCGACAAACGCGCCCTCGCCGAGGCGGGGGGCGGTCCCGAGCGTCTGGCGGCGCAGAAGGCGTCGGGCAAGATGGCGGCGCGCGAGCGCATCGACATGCTCGTCGACGACGACAGCTTCGAGGAAGTCGACGCCTTGGTCGAGACGAAGTCGACGGATTTCGGCCTGGACAAGAAGTACCTGGCGGCCGACGGGGTGGTGACGGGTTTCGCCCGCATTAATGGCCGCCTCGTCTGCATTTATTCCCAGGATTTCACGGTCATGGGGGGCTCGCTCGGCCTGGCCCACGCCATGAAGATCTGCAAGGTGATGGACATGGCGGTGACCGCCGGCGTGCCCGTCATCGGCCTGTGCGACTCGGGCGGCGCGCGCATCCAGGAGGGCGTGGAGAGCCTGGGCGGCTACGCGGAGATCTTCTATCGGAACGTCCGCGCCTCCGGCTTCGTCCCTCAGATTTCCGCCATTCTCGGACCTTGCGCGGGAGGGGCGGTGTATTCACCCGCCCTGACCGATTTCATCATCATGGTCGACGGGACCAGCCACATGTTCATCACGGGCCCCGGGGTGGTCAAGGCCGCCACGGGCGAGACCTGCGATTTCGAGAGCCTAGGCGGGGCCGACACGCACAGTCGCCTTTCGGGGGTGGCCCAATTCGTGGCGGGCAGCGAGCAGGACTGCTTCCGCCAGATCCGGGAGTTGCTCGACTACCTCCCGCAGAACTGCCGCGAGACCGCCAAGCCGAACATGGCCGGCGACGATCCCCTGCGCGAGAGCGCGACGTTGGAGCGCGTCAGCGAGCTCGAAGCCAAGAAATCCTATCAGGTCCACGCGGTCGTCTGGGAGATCGCCGACGGCCACCAGTTCTTCGAGGTCCACAAGAACTTCGCGCGCAACATCGTCTGCGGCTTCATCCGCCTCGACGGCGAGTCCGTGGGCGTGGTCGCAAACAATCCCCAGGTGCTCTCCGGCGCGCTCGACATCGACGCATCGGAGAAGGGCGCGCGTTTCATCAACTTTTGCGATGCCTTCAATATTCCGCTCCTGACGCTGGTCGACGTGCCGGGCTACTGGCCGGGCCTGGAGCAAGAGCACGGCGGCATCATCCGACGCGGCGCCAAGCTCCTCTACGCCTACTGCCGCGCCTCAGTGCCCCTCGTGACCGTCGTTTTGAGGAAGGCTTACGGCGGGGCCTACGACGTGATGAGCTCCAAGCACATCCGCGGCGACATCAACTTCGCCTGGCCCTGCGCCGAGATCGCCGTCATGGGCCCTCAGGGCGCGGTCAATATCCTTTATAAGACGGAGCTGGCCAAGGCAGCCGACCCCGAGAAGCGCCGGGCCGAATTGGTGCGTGAGTATGTCGCGAAGTTCGCCTCGCCCTTCCAGGCCGCCAAGCACGGCTACATCGACGAAGTCATCGAGGCGCGCAAGACCCGCCCGAAGGTCATCCGGGCGTTCCGATTCCTGAAGGGCAAGAAGGTTGAACCGTTGCCCAAGAAGCACGGCAACATCCCCTTATAGAAGACCAGCGACCAGCGATGCACAGGAGGCACAAATGGCTCGGAAAAAAGTGACGGTGATCGGCGCCGGGAACGTCGGGGCGTCTCTCGTCCAGCGCCTGGCGGAGATGGACATGTGCGACGTCGTCATGGTGGACATCCCGCAGACCGGGGATATGCCCGCCGGCAAGGCCCTCGACATCATGGAGTCGGGGCCGATCTGCGGCTATGACTCGCGCGTGACGGGGACCACGACCTACGAGAGCACCAAGGACTCGGACGTCGTCGTCATCACCGCGGGCATCCCGCGCAAGCCGGGGATGAGTCGCGACGACCTCCTCAACACCAACGCCGGCATCGTCAAGGCTGTGACCGAGCAGGCGGTCAAGTTCTCGCCGCGCTGCGTGCTCATCATCGTCTCGAACCCGCTCGACGCGATGTGCTCGGTGGCGCTGAAGACATCCCAGTTCCCGAAGCACCGCGTCCTCGGCATGGCCGGGGTCCTCGATAGCGCGCGCATGCGCTGGTTCCTGGCCGAGGCCCTCGACGTTTCCATGGAGAGCGTTCACGCGATGGTGCTCGGCGGCCACGGCGACACCATGGTTCCCATGCCCCGCTTCTCCACGGTCAACGGCATCGCCGTCACCGAACTCCTGCCCAAGGAGAAGATCGAGGCCATCAATCAGCGCACCCGGGACGGCGGCGCCGAGATCATCAAGCTTCTCAAGACCGGTTCGGCGTATTACGCGCCCTCGGCCGCCGCGGCCGAGATGGTCGAGGCCATCCTCAAGGACAAGAAGAAAATCCTGCCCTGCGCCGCCCTCCTCGAGGGCGAGTACGGCATCGAGGGCGTCTTCGTGGGCGTGCCCTGCAAGCTGGGAGAGCGCGGCATCGAGGCCGTCATCCAGCTTAATCTCACGGTCGAGGAACGCGCCGCGCTCCTGAAGTCGGCCGGCGCGGTCAAGGAGTTGGTCGGGGCGCTGAAGTAAGTTGCTCCTCGCCGTCGACGTCGGTAACACCAACCTGACGATCGGATTGTTCGACGGGGATCGACTGGTCCGCCGCTGGCGGCTCCAGACCGATCCCCGTCGTTGCGTCGCTTGGTATGTCGAGCGCCTCCGGCGCTCTCCCCATCCCCAGGCCGTCATCTACGGCAGCGTCGTTCCTAGCCTCGACGCCAAACTCGAAGTGGCCGTTCGAAAGTCCTTCGGCCTGAAAGCCTGCGCCATCACGCCTCGCACGAGGCTCGGGGTGAAGCTCAAGGTGCGCAGGCCGGGTCAGGTCGGCGCGGACCGCCTCCTCAACGCCGTGGCGCTGAAGGCGCTTTTCGGCAGGACCGCCATCGCCATCGATTTTGGCACGGCCACCACCTTCGACTGCGTCGACGCCGAGGGGGACTATCTCGGCGGGGCCATCCTCCTGGGCCCTGATTGCGCGGCGCGCGCCCTGCACGAGTTCACCGCCAAGCTGCCGCTCGTCAAGGTCCGCAAGCCCGCGACCGTGATGGGCAAGGACACCGTGCACTGCTTGGAGGCCGGCCTCTATTTCGGCTACCTCGGCATGATCAAGGAGGTCCTGGCCCGGACCAAGGCCGAGATGAGCGGCCGCCCGACCGTCGTCGCCACAGGAGGCCTCGCCCCGCTCTTCTTGAGGGACCTGCCGGGCGTGCGTCACGAGCCCGACCTGACCCTCCACGGGTTGAGATTCGCCCACGAAATATCGCATCATGGCTGAGCCATGAAGGCGCTCCTGGCCGCAGCCGCCCTCGTCTTCCTCGCGCCGCCCCTCCGCGCCGGCGGCGACCAGTACGGGGGGTTCGAGCAGTACGCCGATGAAGGCTCGCTCAAGCCCTTCGCCCGCGACCTGGGCGGCATCCTCGGCGCGGCCACCTTTCACAGCGGGCGGCCGCTGGGCTTCTCCGGCTTCGACGTCGGCGCCCGCTTCGGCGGGCAGTTCTATCCGTCCAAGGGAGACCAGATCCTGCTGCGCAAGGGCGTGAGCCTCTTCGGCCTGCCTTGGGTTCAGGCTGAGATCGGCTTGCCCTTCAAGCTGGACGGCTTCATCCGCGGCATCTCCTACCAGGGCCTGACCATCGCGGGCGGCGGCGTGCGCTGGGGCATCTACTCCGCCTCGGACAAGCGTTGGGTCCCCCAACTCCTCGTCTCGGCCGTCGGCCACTCGGTGGTCCATCGGGCCTTCTCCGCCTCCCATTTCGGCGCGAACCTAGTCTGCTCCGCGGGCACGCCGGCCGTAGCGCCCTTCGTGGGCGCGGGCTTCGACCGCGCGCGCTTGGTGGTGCGTTCCTCCCTGCTCGACTCGACCCTCAACGGCCGCGAGGTCGCGACCTTCGAGGGCCGCTACACTGCGGGGGTGACCCTCAAGCCCTTCCAGTTCGTCTACCTCAACCTCGCCTATACCCTGGCCCACGGCCAGTCCGGCGCCGACGCCGGTCTCGGTGTCCGTTTCTAGGAGGCTCGCCCTCCTCTGCGCCGCCGTCGTCGTCCTTGTCTACCTCCCGACGCTCTCCTTCGGCTGGGTGGACTGGGACGACGACGCGCTCCTGGTCGGCAACGCCCTTTTCCGCGGCCTCGGTTGGGCTCAGATTCGATGGGCATTCACCTCAGCGCTCGGCGGCGCTTATCAGCCGCTGGCTTTCCTCAGCTACGGGCTGGACTTCCTGCTGTGGGGGATGGAGCCGAGGGGCTATCACCTGACGAGCGTGCTCCTCCACGCGCTGAACGCCGGGCTGTTCTTCCTCGCCGCATGGCGCCTTCTGGAGTTCGGCGCGTCGTCGCGCGGGCCGCAGCGCGACTTGGCCGCGGGCGCGCTCTTCGCGGCGCTCGTCTTCGCGCTCCATCCCCTGCGCGTCGAGTCCGTGTCCTGGGTCTCGGAGCGTCGGGATGTGCTCTGCGGCGCTTTCTGGCTGGGCGCCGTGCTGGCCTACCTGCGCGCCCGCGAGCCGGGCCGCCGGAGACGCTCCCTGATTTTGGTCCATGTCTTTTTTGGCGCCGCGTGCCTCGCCAAAGGCCTGGCCGTCACTCTTCCCGTCGTGCTCCTCGTTCTGGATGTCTGGCCTTTGCGCCGTCGCTTGGACGAGTGCTTGAGGGAGAAGGTCCCTATGGCCGTCCTGGCGTTGGCGCTCGGCGCCCTCGCCATCGCGGCCCAGGCCGGAGCCCGCGCCTCCTGGTCCTGGGGAGAACACGGAGTCCTCGCTCGCCTGGCCCAATCCGCCTACGCGCTGACGTTCTATCCGCTCAAGACCCTCTGGCCTTCGGGCTTGTCTGCGTTCTACCGGCTGCCGGTGCCGTTGGACCCCCGCGAGCCGCGTTTCCTCCTCTCGGCTGCGGCCGTGGCCGCCGTTGCGGCGTGGTCCTGGGTCCGACGGCGAGAGACCCCTTGGCTGGCGGCGGCGGGAGCGGCCTACGCCGTCATGCTGGCGCCCGTCAGCGGACTCTTCCAGGCGGGAGCCCAACTTGTCGCCGACCGGTACTCCTATCTCGCGGTCCTGCCCCTGGAGCTTTTGGCGGGCGCGGGTCTGAGCGCGATCCTGGCACGGCGCGCCTGGCGCGCGCCCGCGATGGCCGCGGCCGTCTGCGTCTGCGTCGTTCTCGCCGCGGCGACGGTCGTTCAGCAGTCGTATTGGCGCGACTCCGAGACGCTTTGGGGGCGCGTCCTGGCATTGGACCCCGGCTCGTCAACGGGATGGTTCAAGCTTGGTCTATTGCGGATCCGGCAGGGGCGTCCAGCCGAAGCCGCGGAGTCCTTCTCCCGAGCCTTGGCTTCGGACTCGGGTTGTCTGGAGTTTCTGAGCCGTTTCGAGCGGGGCGTCGAGCTCGCGCAGACCCGCCGCGGCTTGGAGATCCGGCCGGTCTGCCGCAAGGCCTTGTCCGACCTCGGGACGACGCAGGCCCAGCGGGGAGAGTTCCTCCAGGCCCGACGGCTCCTGACCCTCGCGTTGGCCGTCGACCCGGAGGACGCGGCCGCGCGGCGCAACCTGGCTCGGCTGGCGGATCAGCCGCGGTAGGCGCCTTTGAAGCTCTTTTGGGCTTCTCGGCGGGCGTCCTTCTTGCGCAGGTCGTCGCGGCGGTCCGCGCCGGTCTTGCCGCGGCACAGGCCCAGGGCGACCTTGGCCCAGCCGTGCTTGAAGTAGAGCTCCAGCGGCACCAGCGTCAGGCCCTTGGTCGTGAGCTTGGTCGAGATCTTGCGCCATTCGTTGGAATGAAGGAGGAGCTTGCGCTTGCGGCGGGGGTCGAGGGGCTCGATATTGGCGGCGAAGCGATAAGGCGGGATGTAGAAGTTCTCCAGCCACAGCTCCCCGCCGTCGGCGCGACCGAAGCATCCGTCGAGGGAGGCTTGGCCCGAGCGCAGGGCCTTGACCTCGGGTCCTTTTAGAGCGAGGCCGGCCTCGAAGACCTCGAGGACCTCGTAGAACTGCCGGGCCTTGCGATGGCTGGCCACGATCTTCTTATCGTCTTCCTTGTCTTTGGGAGGCATGATGTCGTAGAATCGCGATTGTACAACTTTCGTCTCGAGCGGTGGGCAGGTGGCGGAACTGGCAGACGCGCACGGCTCAGGACCGTGTGACCGAAAGGTCTTAGGGGTTCAAGTCCCCTCTTGCCCACCGGTCGAGATGAGTGCGGTGAGCGTTGTCATCGCCGGATTAGATGCTTGACAACGATAGGTTATGTGGTTATACTACATAGGAAGGGTGTGTGATCTAAAGTGCCACATATGCGTATATTTACCCTTGATACATAAATAAGCGGCACAGAGGGGGTCATGCACATGACGAAGTCCAAGAAGGGATTCACGCTCATCGAGCTTATGATCGTCGTGGCCATCATCGGCATTCTCGCGGCCATCGCGATCCCGAAGTTCGCGGAGCTCATCCGCAAGTCGTCGGAAGGCGCGTCCAAGGGAAACCTGGGCTCGCTGAGGTCGTCGCTGAGCATCTACTACGGCGACATGGAAGGCGTGTATCCGGAGGCCATCGGTTCGCTGACCATCTCCGGCAAGTACCTGTCGGCGATCCCGACGGCGAGGGCGCCGAACTACCACGCCGACTCCTCCGTCGAGGCGGATCTCATCGCGGTCGCGGGCGGCTCCGCGGCCACGGCGGCTCCGAACAACGCGGGTGGTTGGTGGTACAACAACTCGATGACGAACGCCAACGTGGGCCAGGTGGTCGTCAACTGCACTCACACCGACACGAAGGGAAGCGTCTGGACGCTGTACTGAGCCGGGCCTAAGCGAGACCCCCGGGGACCCTTGCGGTTCCTGGGGGTCTCCTTATTTTCTGGCATAACATGGCGATCTTCTCGGCTGCGGTTGCGTTCTGGTTGGGCTCCGTTTACGGGAGCTTCCTGAACGTCGTCATCCACCGCCTGCCGCGGGAGGAATCCATCGTGCGCCCGAGTTCTCGCTGTCCGCGCTGCGCCAAGCCGATCTCGTGGCATGACAACGTGCCCATCCTCTCCTGGCTGGCCTTGGGCGGGCGCTGCCGTCATTGCCGCAAACCCATCGCGACGCGCTACCCGCTGGTGGAGGCCGCGATGGGCGTGCTTGCCGCGGTCCTGCAGTGGCGCTGGCCGGGGCTTGCGGCCTGGGGCGCGGCCGCGGCGCTTGCCTGCGGGGCCCTGCTCGCCGTGGCCTTGATCGACTGGGACACCTTCCTCATCCCGGACGAGCTCTCCCTCGGTCTGGCGGTCGCGGGACTCCTCTTTTCGCCTCTCAACGCCTATCTAGACGCCGACGGGCGCTGGTGGCTCTCCGGTTGGTGGAGCCTGCGCGGGGCCCTGGTCGGATTCGCCGTCGGCTGGGGAGTGGCCGCGGTCGGTGAGGCGATCTTCAAGAAGGAGGCGCTGGGCGGCGGCGACGTCAAGCTTCTGGCGGGGGTGGGAGCCTGGACGGGGGCCGTTGGAGCCTTCGACTGCCTGATGATCGGCTCGCTGCTGGGTTCCGTCTACGGGGTAGGGCTGATGGCCGCGGGGCGCGCCAAGCGTTCCGACCCCATCCCCTTCGGTCCTTTCCTAGCCGCAGGGGCGATTTTCAACTTTTTCCACCTGCTGCCCTTCGGGTGGCCGCTCGTTTAACGCGGCCTCATCTCTCCAGCTCCGCGAGCCAACGGCGCGCCACCGGAGCATCCGCGTCGTCGGGCGCCAGCCTCAGGAATTCCTTCAACTCGACGGCGGCTTGGCGCTTTTGTCCCAGAAGAGCCAGCATGCGAGCGTGATTATACCTTGCCACGGCGTCGTGGGGCCGCACGCGCAAGGCCCGCGCCAGGGCCGCTGCGGCCGCAGCCGGCCGTCCCTCGGACTCGTCCAAGAGGGCTTGGAGGACCAGGGCGTCGGGCTCGTCCGGGCGCAGCGCCCGCGCCCGCGCGAGATTCTTGCTCGCCTGCGCGCGGTCGCCGCGGCCCCAGGAGAGCCGGGCCAAGTTGAAGGCCGCGTCGTAGAGCCCCGGGTCCAGGTCCGAGGCGGCCAGGATCTCGCGTTCTCCCTCGTCGTTGCGGCCCTCGCGCAGGAGAGCCGCTCCGAGACCGGAGCGCGCCTTGGCCGAGACCGGGTTGCAGGCCGCAGCGGCGCGATAGTAGGACACGTCGTCTTGCCAGTCCGCGGCGCGCAGGGCCGCCCGGGCGCCGAGCCAGACCAGGACGGCTCCCAGGGCCGCGCGGGCGGCTCTCGGCGCGCGCGTCTCGGCCCGGAGGAAGAGGGCCCCGGCCCCCGCGGCCAAGGCCAGGGAAGGGAGATAAAGGAACCGCTGGGCGCCCAGGGTGTCGAGGGGCATGAGGAGGTGGCTGGTGGGCAAGAGGAAGAGGCAGGGGCCGAGAAGCCAGAATCCCCAGGGTTCCCGCTTCAGAAAAGAACGGACGGAGAACGATACCAGGGCGATCAGTCCGAGCAGGCCGGCCCAGGCCGGCAGATCGTAGAGCGTGGAATCGGGGAAGAAAGGGCGCGCGTAATCGGAACAAAGACCCACGCCGGTGACGGCGGGGCGGACATAGTGCCAAGACCAGAACTTGGCAAGGGTCAAGAGTCGAGGAAGAAGAGGCACGCCTCCGAAGTACGGCACTCCGCCGCAGGCGAGGGAGGGAAGGACGAGCCCGCGGCCCAGGAGAACGAGGGCCGTCGCCGCGAGCAAAGAGAGATAGATCGCGCGGCGTCGGGCGTGCCAGGGCATGACGGCGCAGAAGGTCCAGTCGGACATCAGCAAGAAGAGGGGGAAGAGGAGGACATGCTCCTTGGAGAGGCAGCCGGCAAGGTAGGCGCCGGCGCCGGCTGCGAGCCGCCGCGCGCGAGGGCGCTCGGGCGCGCCGAGGAGAAGCCAGGCGCCCAGCACGCAGAGCAGGCCCAGGAGTTCGGAGCGGCTGGTGAGATAGGCGACGGTCTCGGCGTGAACGGGCAGGACCGCGAAGAGGAGCGCTCCCGCCGTCGCGGCGCGGCCGCCCAGGCGGCGGCGCAGGGCCTCGTGCACCAGGAGGGCCGAGAGGACGTGGAGGGTGAGGTTGACCGCGTGAAAGGGGAAGGGAGCAAAACCCGTGGTCAAGCGCTGCAGGAGAAAGGTCAGGCTCAACACGGGACGCCACTCGTGGATGGGGGTCTGCGCGCCCAGCAAGGGCTGGACATAGCCGCTGGTCAGGAGTTCGCGCGCTCCCGGCAGGCCGGCGCGCAGGAGAGGATGCTCCAGGATCAGCCAGCGATCGTCGCGGGGCCAGCCGCGGCTGAAAAGAGAGTTCCCGAAGGAGAGGACGCACGCGGACGCGACCGCGAGACGCGCGCGGGCCTCAACGCGGCTCATAGACCGCGCTTCTTTCGGCGGGATTGGCGTAGACCTTGCGGAAAAGGCGGGTATCCGCAAGGTGGCCGAAGGCGCGGTCCAGGCGCGACTGCAGCCGCGCGATGCGGGGCTCGGTAAGGCCGACGTCCAGCCCGTCCTGGCGCAGGACCCAGCGGGCCCGGTATTTTTTAAGGCCCGCGCAGAAGGCCTCGGCCTTCTCCCGGTCGGGCAGGGGAGCGCTGGGCCGCTGCGAGAAATAGCCGTCGCGCGCATACAGCGCGCTGACGAGCACGCCCGGTCCCGGTTGGGACTTCAGCCAAGCGTAGGTCCGCGCAAGCTCGGGCTCGGCCCACGGGCTGGGTTGACCCAGTCGCGGCACGGTCTGCGCGCCGAGAGTCATGAGGAGCAAGACCAGGAAGACGGGCTTGGCGAAGCGGCCGAGGCCCTCGGCCGCAGCCCATAGCAGCAGCGGCAGGAGCGTGATCATGTAGCGCTCGTACTGCCAGGCCCAGACGGCGTGCATGAAGGCGCCGCCCAGCAGGGCCCAGGCCGCGGGATCGTCAAGACGGCGGCGCAGGGCGCGGAGCAGGCCCCAGGCCGCGACGACGACAAGCGCCGCGCCGAGGGCCAGGGCGATAGGCTGGTCGGCCCAGCGCGGGGGAAGGTGGGAGCCTCCCCAGGAGGAGAGGTAGAAGTCGGCGTTGGCCAGGGCGTTCCGGAAAGGTTTGGACCAGACCTGGCCGCGATAGGAGACGTCGAACTCGCCGACCTCCACGACGGCTGAGATCTTGGACCAGGACCAAGCGCTCCAGGCCGCGGCGCCCAGCAGGGCCGGGCCCGCGGCGAGAGCCGTTTGGCGCCAGCGCCGCGCGCGCAGGGGGGGCAGGATCATGGCCGGTAGGGCCGAGAGTCCGGCCGGGCGGATCTGGAGAAGGAGGGCGGCCAGGGTTCCGACCGCGCCCGCGCGGCCGTCCTCGACCGCGGCCAGCGTCGCGAGGAAGACGAGGAGATAGGGGACCTCCGGCATGAGGGTCCCGGACTGCGAGAGGACGAGGGGGCTGGCGGCGAAGAGAGCGGCGGCGAGGAGCGCCGTATCCTCCGGCGCGCGGCGCCGCAGCCAGGCCCAGAGCGCCGCCGGGCAGGCGGCGAGGAGGAGGGCGGCCAAGGCCTGGAAGAGGGCGGGCCTTTCCGTGAAGAGGGCCAGCGGTGCCAGGAGGGCGGGCCAGCCCGGCGTGATATCGGTCAGAGCGGGACAGCCGGGAGTGGTGAAGAGGCAATACCGCCCGGTCAGGAGGGCCTTGGCGGCCGTCAGGTAGAGGAGGTCGTCGTTCTGGCGCGCGAAATATTGGGCCGGCGCGAAGGCCAGGACCAGCAGGGCGCAAGCGGCCAGGACGAAGAAACGACGAAAATCAGCGGTCTTTTTTCTAAACCGAAAAGCCTGTTTTAGGGATTGGTTTAGAATAGGAATTGATCGCAGCCCCTCCGGGAAAAAACGAGCGATAGTAATCGCCTTTAATGACGCTAAGGTTATTTTATGGTTCCTGATGTATGAGGGTGCGTCCAAGATTTTGCGTGACGTGGGTGTTCCGGAAACGTGATCGAACAGTTCTTGCGACTTGGAAACCGTCGTCAGTAGAGCGCTTCATGCCGCGCCTGTAGACGATAAAGTGGCGGAAGGGGTGGGATTCGAACCCACGAGGGCTTTTAGACCCTACACGATTTCCAGTCGTGCGCCTTCGACCGCTCGGCCACCCTTCCAAATTGTTATTACGGCTTGTAAATGCTAGTAAATTCTAGGCCGCTCCGGTTAAGGAGAAATCGGAGCGTAGTGCTGGCGTAGTGTTGTCCGACACTTTATCGGCGCTCAGGAGATGGATCGTCGAGCGCCAGATGCCGTTGTTGATGTGAGCGTAGCGCTGGAGCATGCGCAGCGAACTATGGCCCATGTATTCCTGGACGGTGCGCATGTCCGCGCCCTTGGCGATCAGTTCCGAGGCGAAATTATGCCGGAGCATGTGGAACGTCAGGTCGGCGATGCCGAGTTGAGCTCGGACTTTGCGGAAGGCGTCGCGCACCATGCCGTTGCGCGGCAGCCTGTTCCCGTCCGGGCTACAGAATACGTAGGGGGAACGGCGGGGCGAGGCGTCGAGAATCTTCTTAAGGTCGGGATGGATCGGAATCTGGCGGAGCTTCTTCGCCTTGGTGTCGCGGACGCTGATGATGTCGTGGGCGAGGTCCACTTCCTTCCACTGGAGGTTTAGAATCTCGCCCTGCCGCATCCCAGTCTTGAGCGCGGCCGTCACGATGGGGCGCATTCGACAAGGACCTCCTCGCCCGCAATGCTGCGGCGTGGAAGGCCTCGATCGGGCGGCAGGTCAAGGACGTGCCTTCGTTCGAGCGCGTTGTCGCGGAACTGCGAACCGGCCTGGAAGGAATCGTTGCTTGAGCGCAGGGCCTTGCCGCTCAAGGCCTCGACCATCATGGACGACGAGAGCCCGCACGTCGCGTAGCGCGTTCCGCTTGTCGCGTCCCTCAGCGACAAGCCGAAACGAGCGCAGACCGCGTGCGAAACTTCAGGGGCCCCGGCGTTTTTCGAGATTCCTTTCCGTCTCTTCTACGAGCCGCCGGGTCGCCGACGACGGTTCGACGCCGTAGGCCTTCTTGAATGCCCTCAAAGCGTTGGCGTCGTCGCCTTGGGCCGCGAGGCAGCGGCCGAGCCCCTCGTAAGCGTCGGCGACGTGCGAGCCGCTGAAGCCGAGAGAACTCGCGAGCTTGAGGCCTTCGAGATAGAGGGACTTGGCGCGCGCGATCTCGCGCTGCTGCAAGGCTATGAATCCCATGCGCTCGAAATACTGCACGAGTTGCCGGTCCTCCGACTGGATGAGCTTTTGGGCCAAGGCCAGTTCGACCTCGGCCTCGGCGTAGGCGTGCCGGGCGATCAGGCGCCGCGCTTCGGCGAAGCGGCTGTCGGCCGTCTCTTCGGCGACCGCCCCTCCCGCCGCCTCCCATTCGGCCGGGGAGCGATGCTCCGGCGCGTCCCTTTCGGGCTCGGGACGGCGCGACGTGTCGTCCTTCTCGGATGATTCCGCGCGCTTGCCCCAACGGAACGTCGCGCTGACGCGGTGGGCGATCCCGAGATCTCCATAGGGAGCGAACGCGTAGTCGAGCGAGAGATCGCGCCAGTTCCAGCCCACCCCGGCCGAGATGCCGATGCCGGCGTCGTTGCGGCTGTTGAAGCCCGCGCGCACGGCCAGCGCCTTCGCGAGCAGCGCTTCGGCGCCGACGGCGAACCGGATTTTGTCGTTGCGCTCTTTGAGGACGTCGAAGGCGAAGGTCATGCCGTCGTCGCGGGCATAGGCGAGGCCGCCGCGCAGGTTCAGCGGCAGAGGCTCCTTGTCGTTGAGGAAGCGCACCGACGTCCCCATGTTTTGAACGGCGAGGCCGGCCGTGAGCTTGGGAACGGCAAGAATCGAGACCAGGGTCCCGGCGTCCATGGCGTAGCCGGCGGCCGCGACGCCGTCGTTCTTCTCACGGATGTACTTGACCGCGCCGCCGAAGCTCACGCCCTCGAAAAAGGTCCGGCCGTAGCCCGCGCCGAGGGCGAGATCGTCGATCGCGAAGCGGCCCAGCGTGCCGTCCGGCGACGAATACGTCGTGCGATTGAGATCGCCGAAGCGCAGATAATTCAAGTTGAACCCCACGCCCTGCTTTAAGGCCAGGCCCGCGTAGTCGTGGGTCAGGCCCTGAACATACTGGTTGTGCATGAAGGTGACTTCATGCCGGGGAACACGGGCCAGGCCGGCGGGGTTGTAGATCATGGCGTTGGAGTCCGAGGCGAGTGCCGTGTAGGCGCCGCCCATCGCGACGGACCGGGCGTTGGCGTCGAGGAAGAGGAAATCGAACGGCTGGGCGCCGGCCGTCCCTCCGGCCCGGCCGGAGGCCGGGGCCAGGACGACAAGGAGGGCCGGCAGGAATATTTTGAGCTTCATCGGATGATCGAGAGCTTTTTGACGACGCTGTCTTGTCCCGGACTGCTGATGACGGCGAAATAGCCGCCGGAGGCGGCCTCGACGCCGGAATCGTTCCTTGCGTTCCACTGAACGCGGCCCGTGCCGTCATTGGCGCTCATCTGGGCGACGAGCCGCCCCGTCAGCGAGTAGACCTTGATCGTCACCGCCGCCGGCAGGTTGTCGAAGACGATGCCCGAGTTCGGATTACCGGAGGCGAAGGGGCGGCCCTCGTTGGCGTTGGGGCCGTAGGGCTTGAACGGCACGGGATAAACCCGGACGGCGTCCAGGTTGGCCGCCGCCGCGGCCGCGAAGGCCGCGAAGAAGCTGAAGTGCCGGGTCCCTCCTGAGATCGTGCGAGCCGAAGCGTCGAGGACCGTCGATTGCAGATCCTGCGCCCACCGGCTCGCCGCGGCGTCAAAGCTGTACAGCTTGAGCGCGCCGGCCTTGAGGCGGGTGTTGTCGATGGCGCCGTCGTTGTCGACGTCGGGGTAGTGGAAAGTCAGCATGGCCGTCTGCCCTCCGGAAAGGAGCGTCTGGCCGTTGGACAGAGTGATCTGCGCCCCGACGGCGATGTCGGTCCAGCCCGAAGGGGCCGGCCCCGGCAGGGTGGGATTGTCCACGACCGTCAGTGTGGCCGACGCCGAGTCGAGAGCGCCCGCCGGCAGCGTGATTTTCGTCAGCAGCGTTCCTTCATCGGCGGTCTGGATTACGTTCGCGGCGCCGTTATAGACGACGTGCTCCCTGCGAATCCGCCCCCCGCTGAGATTTTCGCTCACGTCGAACCCGACCGGGTCGACGACGACGGTGACGGCGGGCGGAGCCGCGTCCATGACGCCGCCGACCACCGTCGCCACGGCGCGCAGGTCGTAGCTCCCCGCGGACAGGCCGGTCACGTCCCAGTGTTCGAAGTAGGGGGCCGTGAAAACGGGGTTGATCTGGCCGGTGGTCACGGTCGACACGTCGAGCCAGGCGGAGGCGGACGCGGGCTTGTATTGGAACAGGATGCTTCGCGCCTGCGCGGCCGAGCCGTTGACGAGTTCGGCGACGACGGTCACGCGGTCGCCGGCGATCCTCCGGCCCGATTGCGGCGCCGTCACGGCCGCGCTGACGGCGGAGAGCGCGCCGATCGAGGCGGCGGAGGCGAAGACCCCTCCGCTTTCCTCGACGCCGCAACGATGCTTGGCGCGAAGCGCGAAGCGGTAGGACGCGCTCGAGGCGAGCACGCCCGTCGTGAAGGCCGTCTTCGTCGAGGAAAGAACGGCCAGCGGCGCGCCGTAGTCGACGACGCCCGTCCCGCCGTCGGAGTACAGGCGGTACGCGGTGATGCCTTCCGTCGGGGACTCCGTCCAGGACAGCGCGATTTTGTTTCCGGCGACGGAGACGGCCGCCAACCCGCCGGGGGCCATCGGGGTCGAAGCCAGTGTCTTGAACTGCACAGTCGCGTCGAAGTCCGTCGCGACGCCGTCGCCGTTCCGGTTTCGCACGCGGACGTAGTAGGTCGTGCAGGCGAGCAGTCCCGTGTCGGCGAAGGTCGTCGCGGCTCCCGTGAAGACAGGGGCGAAGGAGGCGTTGTCGCTGGAGCGCTGGACCTCCGCCGTGGTGGCGGAGGGATTCGTGTTGAGCGACCACGTGATCGTGGCGCTCGCGGCCTGGATGTTGCTGATCGCGGTCCCGGATGGCGCCGCGGCCAGCGTGTAGGCCGTCGCCGAGGCGGAGAGCGGGCCCGAAGCCGTGGCGTTGATTCCCGCGACCACGATGCCGTAGGCGGTGTTCGTGGACAGGCCCGTCTGGGCGAACGCGGGTGCCGGCACGCTCGCAATCAGCGTCGCCGGGCTCGCGGCCTGGTACACGCCGTAGGTCGCCGCGAACGCGGCCGGCGTCCAATTCCACGACACCGAGGAGATTCCCAGCGCCGTCCCCGCCGGCGTCCCAGGCCAGCCGGGAGGCGGGGGCGGCGTGACGGTCGAGAGCGCCGCGTCGAAGAGCGAGTAGGCGCCGTTGCGGCCCCAGGCGCGGACCTTGAAGTAGTAGGTCGTCGCGGCGGAGAGCCCCTGTGCCTCGTACGCGCTCGTGGAGACGAGCGCCTTCGCCGGCGCGCCGAAGGCGGGGTCTGCGTCGAGCCACGTTTCATACTGGGTGCCGGGCTCGGGGTTGCCCCCGGGCTGCCAGTCGAAGCCCGCCGTGGTCGACGACAGGGCGAGGAGCGCGCTCCCCGACGGCCGCGCCGCGGGCGTCGCCGTCGAGCCGAGAAGGACGAAGGCCGTCCACGTCGAGGTCTGTAAACTCAAGGCCGCAGCCTGGACGTAGTAGCTCGTGTTGGGCGAGAGTCCGAAGAAGGAGGCGTTCAGCGTTAGGGTCCGGGTCGACTGCAGGATGGTCGAGAAGTCGGGCGCCGAAGAGAGCTGGACGTAGTAGGTCGTTCCCGCGGAGTTGCCGTTGGCCAGCCAGGTCGCGGTCAGGCCCGCCGTCGAGACGGCGAGGAACGGCGAGGGCGAGACGGCCGGCGGCGCGGCCGCGGTCGCGGTCGAGGCCGAAGCGGAATTCGCGGACGTGTTCCCCGCCGCGTCGTAGGCCGCCACCGCGTAGGTGTAGGTCGTCCCTGCGGACAGCCCGGAGTCCGTGTATGAATTCGTCGTGGCGCTCGCGACTTGGACTCCCGCCCGGTAGACTTTGTAGCCCGCCACGCCCACGTCGTCAGTGGAGACGCTCCAAGCAAGGTTTATCTGCGCGCTGCCGACGGCCGACGCCGTCAGGCCCGCGGGAACGGAGGGAGAGGACACGTCGACGGCCGAGACGACGTTGCCGATCTTGAGCACGTCGATATTGCCGCTCTCGAAGTAGCCGACATAAGCCAGGCCGCGCGCGAAATCGAAGCCGAAGGCCGACTTGACCACGTCGAGGGGCGAGAGCTCGAACTGGCGAAACGCCGCCGCTGGGGAAGACCTCGAAAACTCCAGGAGACGCTCATGCGAGTCATGCGCGATAGGGCTCGTGGTCGACGAGAAATCCACCGCGTAAAGACGGTCTCCCTCGGGATAGACGGCCACGACCTTGTGGGGGAACCCCTGGCCGTCGGCGATGGAGAGCTTGCCCGCGTACTGCTCGCCGCCGGAGGTCACGTTGAAAATGAGCGGCCCGACATAGAGCTTGCCCGCGGCTTCATCCGAGAAAAACAGGTCCAAGGGATTGCCTCCATCGAAAGTCGGGAAGTTGGAGGAAACGTCGGTGCTGCGCAACAGCGTCAGAGAACTGTCGTAAGTAAAGAGTTTCACCGGCGCCTGAGTGTTCAGAAGATAAACCCGGCCCAGGGCGCTGTTGACCGCAAGCTGTAAAAGACCCGGGCTCTCGGCATCGGCGAGATCGAAACCGGGGACCGACACGGCCGCGGAGGCCTGTCCCGTGTCCACGTTCGCCGCCACGACCTGTCCGAGCTCCGGCAGAGTCGCGTAAGCCGTGCGCGCCGCCGGATTGAAGGCCATCGTGGACAGGCCGTCCGTTCTCAGCTTGGCGACGCCCAAGGAGACGGCGGCCTTGACCTGCAAGGTGTCGAGGTCGAAGGCGGACACCTTGCTCTCGTAGTGGCTCAACGTGTAGACCGTCGTGGTCCCCGCGTCCAGGATCGTCTTCGTCGGCCAATTCCCCGGGGACGGGGCGTTGCTGACGGCGGCGCTGCCGCCGGGGTTCTGGACCAGCAGAAGCGAGTTGCCTCCCCCGAGCCGGTTGCGCACGACGAGCGCGCCGTCGCCGGGCCTCACGACGATGTCCTCGACGCTGGTCGCGGTGTCGATCCTCTTTGTCCTGGCGTTGGTCGCCAGATCGAAGACATCCACGTACGAATCGCCGGTGTTGCCGACGTACATTTTGCCCAGGCTCGGGTGGATCGCCAGGCCGTCCCCCTGGAGTCCCGCTTGGACGCTCGACACAAAAACCCCTGTTATTTTGTTGTGGACCTCAATGACACCATAGGCCCCGTCGGACGTGGGCATGTAGCCGGCCTTGGGGGGGTAGCCCGTCATCATGTAGAGGTTATTGCCGTACGTCACGGTGTTGCCCACGTAGGTCGAGATCGCCACCATGGACCTGATGGCATAATCGGTGGAACTGCTCTGGGTCGAGATGATCGCCAGGTACGGAGGCAAGCAGGCGGCGTAGATCCGGTTGTCGCTGTCGACACTGAGCGTCATGGCCACGCGTCCGCCGGGCATGTTGACGGAGGCAATCTTGGCGAACGTGCTCCTGTTGTACACCGTCACCGAAGAAGGCTGAACCATCGGCGTGGTATAGAGATAGGTTCCGGACGGGTCCACCTTGACGTCCCGGACGCTGGCCGCCAAAGTCCTTATGAGTTGAAGATTGCTGTTGTACTCCCGAACTCCGTCCGTCACCGCAACGTAGATCAGGTGGTTGACGCTGTCGACCGAGACGGCCCCGCCCCCGGGGACGCTGACGGGAGCGGACACGGTCTTATTGACCGGATCGACCTTGTAAAGCCTGGTGTCCTCCAGCGTGGTCATATAGATGAGGCCGGTCCCCTCGTCGAGAGCCATCTGCTTGGAGAGGTAGCCGTGCATGTCCAAGTCCACCGAGTCCACGATCGTGTCCGTGTTGGCGTCGATCACGCCGAGATAAGGCGAAACCGTCCCGGCGAAATAGACGCGGTTGCGCTGACTGTCCACCAGGGGACGGCGCAATTTGATATTGCTCGGCTGGCCCGTGCCCCGCGCCAGTTCGTCGAGCAGTATGGTCTGCTGCCGAGTGATGGCGGCGGAAAGGTCCAGCGCCGCATGAAGCGGGACGGCGCCGCAGACGAGCGCCGCCGCGGCCAAGGCGGCCCGCCGGAGGATGCGAACGCTGCGCGCTTCCATGTATCTTTTCACTAATTCTGCTCCGGTTGATCCGAGCTCTGGCCGCAGTCCTGAGAGCAGAATCCCGAGGTCCTCTCGATCTGGTCGCAGACGCCGTCGCCGCATCGGCCCCGCGCGTCGCCGCCCGCGCCGCTCCCCATCCCTTGCCCGCCGCTTCTGGCATCGCCCCGCCCGCCTCCGGCGCCGCCCTGCCCGCCTCCGCCATCGTTCTCAATATAGCCCGCCGAGGTTAAACCGCGGTGCCGTCGCGGTTACATCCCGGTTGCTTGACCCGCCGTCTGGCGATCCGGCATAATGGCGCGCGGGCTTCGTCAGGCGCCGAACTCCCTTGAACCTCAGAACTCGATTCTTCCTCGTCCTCTTCGGCCTCGGGCTCATCATCCTCGCGGCTTCCGCCCTGAGCCTCTACGCCGTCGGCTATCGGCAGATCGTCCGAGCCCAAGACGCGGCCAAGGCCGAGACCCTCGACCGGGTCGCCGGCGTCTGTCGCGAGGCGGCCATCGGGTCCAACGACATCACCGCCATCGACTTCTTCAAGCTCCTGCGCAAGGATCCGGGCGTCGCCTACGCGGGCTGTCTCGACGCCGAGGGCCGTTTTCGCGCCCACACCAACCCGGCCCTGATCGGCGAGACCTTCCCGGCTGGGGGAGGCCTGGCCCGCCTGAGGCTCACGCGTCCCGTCGAGGTCCGGGGTTCGACGGTGGGGACGGCCGTCGTTCAATACGACGAGGACCGTCTCGCCGCCGAGGTCCGGCGCAGGCTGCTCGAGCTCACCCTCGGCATCGCGTCGGCCGTCTCGATCGTCCTTCCGACCGTGGTCCTCGGCGGGGCGGTGCTGCTGGCCCGGTCCCTGGCGGACCCCATCGCGGCCCTGGAGGGGGCGGCGTCCGAGTTCGGGAGAGGGAACTTCGACTACGAGGTCCCGGCGTCCGAGCGCCGCGACGAGGTCGGCGGCCTTGCCCGAAGCCTCACGGCGATGGCCCGGCGCCTAGGCGAGCTTGACCGCCTGAAGCAGAGCTTCCTGCAGCAGATTACCCACGACCTGCGTTTGCCGTTGACCTCCATCCACGGCTACGCCGAGATGATATCGGAAGGGACGTCGGGTCCGGTGACGCCCAAGCAGATCGAGCAGCTCCGGGCGGTGCAGGAGAGCAGCGACAGACTCGGCGAGTACATCGACGACATCCTGGACCTGGCCAAGCTGGAGGCGGGCGGAATGACGGTGGAGCGCAAGCCCGTCGCCTTGGAATCGGTGCTTCGGTCGGCGGCGGTGCTGCTCGATGCCGGCGTGATCGAGCACGGAATCCGTCTTGATATCCGCTGCGAGCCGGAACTGCCCCTCGTCCCCGCCGACGCGGACCTCCTCCGCCGTGCCGCCGCCAACCTGCTCGGCAACGCGCTCAAATTCACGCCGAAGGGCGGGAGCATCACGGTGGAGGCGCGCCGCGACGATCCCGGCGCGGTGCGCGTCTCGGTCAGCGACACGGGTCCCGGCATCCCCCAGGAGAAGCTCGAGAAGGTCTTCGACAAGTTCTTCCAGGTGACCGAGACCAAGGGGGTCGCGCGCCAGGCGGGCACGGGTCTCGGTTTGACCATCGCCCGAGAGATCGTTCAGGCGCACGGCGGGAAAATCTGGGCGCAGAGCGAGCCGGGGCGCGGGGCGACCTTTATTTTTACTTTGCCCGTCGGCTGACGGGTTCCGCCCACTTATAACCCTGCCCCTGGACCGCCTCGATGCGGTCGCCGGCCTTGCCCAGCCTGTTCCGGAGGCGATGCACGGTCACCTTGATGGTCTCTCGCGTGGCGACCGCGTCCAGGCCCCAGACCTCGTCGGCGAGGAAGTTGAACGTCAGGATGCGCCCCGGGCTGCGCAGGAAGCGGCTCAGGAGAGCGAACTCCTTGGGCAGAAGCGGCACGAGCTTGCCGTCGACCGACGCCTCGCCGCGATCGAGGTCCACCGCCACCTCTCCGGACGCGAGGCGCCGCTCCAGGCGTCCCTCGTGCCGGCTGCGCCGCAGGACGGCCTCGATCCGCGCGAGGAGTTCCTTGACCGAAAATGGTTTCGTGACGTAGTCGTCGGCTCCGGTCTTGAGGCCTTCCACCGTGTGCGCCTCGTCCTTGAAGGCGGTGAGCATGAGGACCGGCAGGGCGGCGGTGACGGGGTTCTCCTTGAGGAGGCGGCAGAACTGCATGCCGTTGAGGCCCGGCAGGCCGATGTCCGAGATCACCAACTCCACCTGATGAGTCTTGAGCCACTCGAGGGCGCCGCCCGCGTCCGCGAAGTTGAAGGCCTTGTACCCGCCGGATTCCAGCACCTCCGCGAGGAACTTGGCCGTCTTCTTGTCGTCCTCGATGATGAGCACTCGCTCCATGCCGAAATCCTAGCACATCGCCGCCGCGCCTACTTGAGGCCGGCCTGGGCGCGGGGGTTATCGGGGCTCAAGCGGTAGTGCGCGGCGCTGTCGTTCCAGGTCTCGCCGCGGTAGTGCAGCCACCCGAGCCGCAGATGGATGAAGTAGTCGTCGGTCTTGAGTTCCTCCAGTGAGCGGACGGCCGCGCTCATTTCGCCCGCGGCCTCCTGCTTGTAAGAGGCCGCGAACTGCGCGGCTTGGCCTGCGGGCATATCTCCTGCGGCCGAGGCGTGCGGCCCCGGTATGGGCGTCAGACCCAGAGACAGAAGCAACGCGATCTTTATTTTTTTCATAGATATATTTCCTTTAGGTTTAGAAGTTGAGCCTTGCCCCCGCAACCCAGACGGCGGAGTTGTAGCGTATGCGGCGCGTCCCATACTCGGCCAGGAGGGAGTCCTCCCCGTAGCGGACGTAGACCGACAGGCGCTGGTAGCCGAAGGAGAGCGGCAG
>Ga0154316_104_pt3 | contig 118114 bp, 101 predicted proteins | sample RifGroA2_FD_105610 | JGI IMG/M metagenome (GOLD analysis project Ga0154316, IMG submission 105610) | Elusimicrobia bacterium GWA2_66_18
GCCGCACGCAATGCGCATCATGCGCGAGATGCTGCAGCGCGATCCCGAGCCGACCCTGCGCATCAAGATCCTCGATCTCCTGGGCGACCGCCGCGGCCCGGAAGTGCTGGAGGCCCTGGTCCGCTCGTTGAAGGACCAGGAACCCGAGGTTCGCATGGCCGCGCTTCGCTCCCTCGATAAGATCGGTGACTACTCGATCGCCACCTCCATCGCCGGAGGCCCCCTGCGCGACCAAAACGAGGAGGTCCGCCTGCAGGCCATGAAGACCCTCAACAGCCTCCAGGAAAGGAGACAACAGGAGATCGAGGCCGCCCGGCAGCGCTACGAAGAGGCGAAGGCCCAGGCCGCAGCGGCCGCGGCGCAGAAGAACTAACTCATGCCAAAAGTATTCGCCCTCGTCGTCTTTCTGGCCTCCGCCGGCTTCCTGATGTATGAATACCTGCGCCCCGCGGCGCCTCCCCCGGCGCCGGCGGCGCCGCCAATCGTGGAACGAGAAGCGGAGCCGGCTCCCTTATTCTCCGCCACAGAGATCGAGAAGATCCGGCAATCCCTGCGAGAACCTGACGCCGCGGTGCGGTGGGCCGCGGTCCAAGTCCTCTACAACATCCGAGACCCGCAGCTCGGCGCCCTGCTCGAGCGCATGATCGCCGACGACCAGGACGTGGAGATGCGCATCAAGATCGTCGGGCTCATGAAAGGCCGCGAGGAATTGATGCGCCTGGGGGGGCTGGTCAAGGGTCTGCACGATGTGGACAAGGACGTGCGCATCGCCTCGCTCAACGCCCTGGGCGACATCGGCGACCCGTCGGTGTCCACCTGGGTGACGGCCCTGCTCAAGGACCCCGATCCCGAGGTCAAGATCACGGCACTGCAGACCCTCGGCCGCTTCCACGACAAGCGCAAGGTCGAGTTCAGGATTCTAGTCGAGAAGCTCAAGAAGGACTACGAGGAGTCCCTGCGCCGGGCGGCCGCCCGGCGTTGAGGATTGAAACATCATGGAACACAGCGGCATTAAAGAAATCAATCGGAAAGTGACGGAGGAAAGCCTCTTCATCGCCGAGCTCAAGCGCGAGATGGGAAAGGTCATCGTGGGCCAAGACGAGGTCCTAGAACGTCTCCTCGTCTGCCTCGTCGCCAACGGCCACGTCCTCCTGGAGGGCGTGCCGGGCCTAGCCAAGACCCTCATCATCAAGACCTTGAGCCAGTGCGTCAAGGCGACCTTCTCGCGCGTGCAATTCACGCCCGACCTCCTGCCCGCGGACCTGACGGGCACGCTGATCCTGGACCATCAGTCCTCCGAGTTCAAGCCGCGCCTGGGACCGATCTTCGCCAACCTCGTGCTGGCCGACGAGATCAACCGCGCCCCAGCCAAGGTCCAGAGCGCTCTCCTGGAAGCCATGCAAGAGCACTGCGTGACCATCGGGCCGGCGACGCACCGCCTGCCGGACCCCTTCCTGGTGCTGGCGACGCAGAACCCCATCGAGCAAGAGGGGACCTACCCCCTGCCCGAAGCCCAGGTGGACCGCTTCATGATGAAGATCCGCCTCGGCTACCCGAACAAGGCCGAGGAGAAGTCCATCCTGGAGCGAATGGCCGTGGCCAAGATTCCGGATTGCTCCGCGGTCACCTCCCCGGAGCAGATCCTGCGCGCGCGCCAGGTCGCGGCCTCCATCTACCTCGACGAGAAGATCAAGGACTACATCGTCGATCTGGTCTTCGCGACGCGCGAGCCCGAGAAGCATCGCATGTCCTCGCACAAGCACCTCATCGCCTATGGCGCAAGCCCCCGCGCGACCATCGCCCTGGCCCAGTCCGCCAAAGCCTACGCTTTCATCAACGGCCGCGGCTATGTGACGCCCGAGGACATCAAGGCGATCGGCCATGACGTCCTGCGCCACCGCATCCTCGTCAGCTACGAGGCCGAGGCGGAAAACGTGGACAGCGACCAGATCGTCCGCGCCCTCTTCGAGGCCGTCGACGTCCCCTGATGACGATGACACGGACGATGACGGTGACGGGGTCAGGCTTTCAAATCTTTCAAATACTTGAGTATTTGAAAGATTTGAAAGCCTGACCCCGTCGTCCACCCACATGCTTCCGCAAGAGATCCTCGCGCAAGTCCGCCGCCTCGAGATCACCACGGGGCGCCTCGTCGCCGAGAGCTTCGCAGGCGACTATCTCAGCGTCTTCAAGGGGCGCGGAATGGAGTTCTCCGACGTGAGGGAGTACGCCCCCGGCGATGATCCGCGCGACATCGACCGGAACGTATCGGCGCGCGCGGGCAAGCCCTTCGTGCGCCGCTACGTCGAGGAGCGAGAGTTGACGGTCATCGTCGCGGTGGACCTCTCCGGCTCCCAGTCCTTCGGCACGGCAGATCGGCTCAAGCGCGACTCCGCCGTGGAGATCGGCGCCGCGGTGGCGTTCGCCGCCCTGCAGAACAACGACAAGGTCGGGCTGGCGCTGTTCACCGATGAGGTGGAGTTGTTCGTGCCGCCGCGCAAGGGCCGCCGCCACGCCCTGGCCGTGGTGCGGGAGATCCTGGCCTTCGAGCCCACGCGCAAGACCACGTCCCTAGGGGTCTCGCTCGAGCGTTTGGCGCGCATGCTCAAGCGCCGCTGCATCCTGGTCCTGGTCTCCGACTTCCGCGACCGCGGCTTCGAACGCGCCCTCAAGCTCTGCGCGGTCAAGCACGACCTCATCCCGGTCGTAATCGAGGACCCGCGCGAGGCGCGCCTACCCGCGGCGTCCGCCGTCCTGGAGGTCTTCGACCCGGAGACCGGCGCGCGCGAGTCCATCGACCTGCGCGCTCGAACCGCCGCGCTGGCGCGCGAGGAGGCCGAGCGGCGCGCTGGACTCCTCAAGACCTTCCGCGTCTGCGGCTTGGAACCCGTCATCTCACCCACCGACAAGCCCTCCATCGAGCCTCTCATCTCATTCTTCCGCCGCCGCGCCCGGAGGAGAGGCCGGTGAACGCTCTCATAGTCCTGCTGCTCGCCGCGCCCGCCTGGGCGGCCCCGCCGACCTGGAGCGTGGCGGCGGCGACGAGCGCCGCCGTCGGCACGGAGACGACCGTCGCCTACCGCGTGTCGGTCCCGCCGGGCTCCAATCTGACTCCCAACGCGCTGGCTTCCTCGACGTCGGACTTCCTCGTGCTCCAGGCCGCGTTCGACCCGGCCGCCCAGGCCTGGCTCTGGACCCTCCTTCCCATCGGCGAGGGGCGGCTCTCCTTCACGTCTCGCTGGTCGCTCGGGGGCGAGTCAATCGAGGCCCCGCCCGTCGCCCTCACCGTGCGCACGCCCGACGTGGCCCCGGAAGAGCAGCCAAGCGACATCAAGCCCCCGCGTACGGCCCGGCCCGCCCTCTGGCCGTGGCTGCTCGCGGCACTCCTGGCCGCGGGCGCGGTCCTTGCCTGGAAGCGCTGGAAGAACCGCGCGACACCCCTCGGCGCCGGCGCGCCCGCCGCCCCCGGGCCGAGCGCCGAGGAAAGAGCCCGACGGGCGCTGCAGGAGCTCGCGGCCTCGGGCCTCTGGGAGAAGGGAGAGCATGCGGCGTACTATCTATGGCTGACGGACCTCCTGCGCGAATATCTCGAGGCTCGCTACGATGAGCCCGCGACCGCCATGACCAGCGGCGAGGTCGCAAGCTTAGTCCGGGGCCGCGAGGCCGACCTCCGGGTCGGCGCCACGGTGCGCACGGTGCTTCAGCGCGCCGACTTGGTCAAGTTCGCGCGCACGAAGCCAGATCCGGCCGAGGGGCCGCGGGACGCCGAGTTGGTCCTGGCGGTCGTGGATGCGACGACGCGCGCGCCGCTTGCCTCGCCTGCCGAGGAGACTGCCGCGTGAGATTCGCCTGCCCCTGGGCGCTTGCCCTAGCACCCCTGGCCTGGGCCCTGGCCGTCGCCGCAGCCCGGCGGGGGCGGGCAGCGGCCATGGCCTATCCGGCGGGAGAGCGCTGCCGCGCCCTCGCCCCCACGCGCCGCGCGCGCGCGGCGCGCCTGGCGCCGTCCGTCCTCCTGGGCGCGGCGCTGACCCTGGCCGCCGTCGCGCTGGCCCGTCCCCAGCGCATCGCGGCGGTCTCCGGCGACGATGACCGCGGAGTGGACATCATGCTCGCCGTGGATTCCTCCCTCTCCATGAACGCCATGGACTTCAAGCCCAGCCGTCTGGCCGTGGCCAGGGACATCGCGAAGGATTTCGTGCGCGGCCGCGTGTCCGACCGCATCGGACTGGTCACCTTCGGCGGCGCTCCTCTGCTGGCCTGCCCCGCGACGGTCGACTACGCCGCCCTCATCGAGCGCATCGACGAGCTCGAAGCCGGGATGACCCGGACCGACGGCACCGCTCTCGGGGACGGCCTGGCCTCGGCCGTGCGCCGCTTGCGCGAGGGCGCGGCCAAGAGCAAGGTGGTCGTACTGCTCACCGACGGACGCAGCAACACGGGCGCAGTGGACCCCCTCACCGCGGCCAAGGCCGCGGCCGCCCTCGGCGTGAAGGTTTACGCCATCGGCACGGCTGGGCGCGGCCCCGCCCTCATGCCCGTCGATGACCCGCGCCTCGGCCGGACCGTGGTCCAGATCAACGACGACCTCGACGAGGAGCTCCTGGCCGACATCGCCCGCATCACCGGGGCGAAGGCCTACCGGGCCAAGAACCGCGACGAGTTGGCCGACGTCTTCGCGCAGATCGACCGCCTGGAGAAAAGCGAGGTCCGCCGCCCCGACCTCGTCGCGGTCGCCGATCTCCACGCCTGGCCCCTCGGCTCGGCGCTCGTCCTCCTGCTCCTCGAAGCCGCGCTCGCGGCGACCGCCCTGCTGAGGTGGCCCTAATGTTCAAGGACCCCTTCTGGCTGGCCCTCGCGTTGCCCGTCCTCGCCGCGGCCGCGGGCCTCTCCGCCTGGGCCGGAATGCTGCGCGCGCGCGTGGCCTCGGCCCTCGGCCGTCCCGAGACGCTGTCGCGCATCGTCGAGGGCGCCGCCGGGGACCGGCTACTGGCCGCCCGTTTGAGGTTGGCCGCCCTGGCGCTGCTCCTGGCCGCGCTCGCCGGGCCGCAGTGGGGCGTGGAACTCATGGAGACGCGCGGCTCCGCGCGCCAGGTGGTGGTGGCCGTGGACGTCTCTCTCTCCATGCTCGCCCAGGACGCCAAGCCGAGCCGCCTGGAACGCGCCAAGAAGTCCCTCTCGCTTCTGCTCGAATCCATGCGCGGGGAGCGCGTCGGAGTGGTCGCCTTCGCGGGCGCCGCCCATGTCGTTTGTCCCCTGACGCACGACGTGGAAGCCGCCAAGCAGATACTCGAAGCGCTCGATGGCGGCGCGGTTCCCACGCCCGGGACCGAGATCGGCTCCGCCATCCGCGCCGCGTCCGCCATGGCCGGCCGCTTCACGGGCGCTAAGACCGTCGTCCTGCTGACCGATGGCGAGGACCACCGTTCCGATCCCCTCGGCGCCGCGCGCGAAGCGGCTGCGGCCGGGGTGCGCGTCTTCGCGGTGGGCATCGGCACGGCCGAGGGGGAGCCGATCCCTCTGGAGGGCGGGGGGTATAAGAAGGACCAGAAGGGGGGCACGGTGATCAGCCGCCTGGGCGAGGAGACCCTGGCCCGCGTCGCGCAAGCGACGGGAGGCGGCTACTACCGCTCCAGTCCCGGTATGGACGAGATCTCGGAAATCGTCGCCAAGATCAAGGCGGGAGATCCCTCACGAGGCTTGGCCGCTACGGCGGCGCGCTGGCGCGACCGCTACGCCTGGCCTCTGAGCCTGGCCTGCCTGCTCATATGCCTGGAGATGACGCTCCCGCTCCTGACTTTCAAGGTCCGCTTCAAGCGCGCCAGGCCCCTCCTGGCCGCGGCGCTCCTGCTGGCGGCCGCCTCGGCGCGAGCGGCCTTCCCCGAAGGAACCCTTCGCGAGGGGAACCGAAAATACCGGGCCGGCGAGTATGACCGGGCCCTCGAGCTCTACGGAGAGGCCTCCGGGCGCAAGCCTTCGGATCTCCGGCCCGTCTTCAACGCCGGCAACGCCCTCTTCCGCCTCGAACGCGACTCGGACGCGGCCGGCGCCTTCGACGCCGTAGCACGCAACCGCACCGCGCCGCGGGACCTGAGAGCCGATGCGCTCTACAACCTGGGCAACTCGCGACTGCGAGCCGGGGACTACGGCGGCGCGGCCGAAGCCTACCGGAGCTCCCTGGGGCTGGCGCCCTCGGACCCGGACACCCGCCGCAACCTCGTCATCGCCCTCCACCATCTAAAGAACCCTCCGCCCAAGCAGGATAAGAAGGACGACAAGAAGAACCCTCCTCCCAAACCCGAGAACAAGGACAAAGGCGGCGAGGGGGGAGCGGACAAGCCGAACCAGCCGCCGCGCGCGCGGCCCCAGGACTCCATGTCGCGCGAGGACGCCGAGCGCGTCCTGCGCGCCGTCGCCGACCGCGAGAAGGCGGCGCGGCCCAGGTCCCCCGATGCCGCAAACGGGCGACGCACGCCCGCGCGCCCTCCGAGCGAGGAGGACTGGTGAGGGTCATCCTCCTGACGCCGATTCTCGCCGCGCTGGCCGCGGCGCCCGCGCGCGCGGTCGTCACCGTCGCCGCCGAACTGAGCCGTTCGCGCGTCGCCGTCGACGACCAACTGGTCCTCTCCGTCACGGTCACGGCGGACCAGTCATCTCTGCCCGCGCCCCAGCTTCCCCCGATGCCGAGCTTCAGCCTCTACGAGTCGGGCCGAAGCCAGAGCCTGTCCTTCGTCAACGGGAAGATGTCGGCCAGCGTGGTCTATACCTACGTATTGGCGCCCCGCGCCGTCGGCACGTTCACGATCCCTCCCATCCGCGCTCCCGGAGCCGCGAAATCGACGGATCCCATCGACATCGAGGTCTTCAAGGGCGCGCCTCCGCCCGCGGCCCCCGCGCAGCCCGGACCGGCGCGCGGGCGGGCCTCCGGGAGAGGCGCTCGGCATCCGGACTTCTTCATCACCGCCTCCTTCGACCGGCCGCGCGCCTTCGTCAACCAGCAGGTGACGCTGAGCGTGCGCTTCCATTACGCGGCGCGCCTCCTCGGCGACTCGCATTACGACGCCCCGAAGCTCACCGGTTTCCTGAGCGAGGATCTCCCGCCGGTACGCGAAGGAAGCACGGAGATCGACGGCCGCTCCTACCTCTACTCCGAGATCAAGACCGCCCTCTTCCCGGTCCAGACCGGTCGGCTCGTCGTCGGCCCCGCCACCGTGCGCTGCCAGGTGCCGCGCGGCCTGCCCGAGCAGTTCCAGCCCGATTTCTTCGACCGCTTCTTTGCGATGAGCTCGCCCCAGACCCTCACCCTGACCACGGAGCCTTTGGCCCTCGACGTTGAGCCCCTGCCGGCGGGGCGCCCCGACGAATTCACCGGCATCGTGGGTCGGATCACGGCCAAGGCTTCGGTGGACCGCGTGGAGGCCAAGGTCGGGGAGGCCGTGACCCTCACCGTCACGGTGGCGGGATCCGGAAACCTTAAGTCCGTGCCCGACCCCAAGCGCCCGGAACTTGCCGCGGTGCGCTTCTTCACGACGGAGAGCGCCGCGATCGTCGAGAAGAACTCCGACCGCATCGGCGGCTCGAAGACTTTTCGCACCGTCCTGGTGCCGCGCGTCTCGGGGGAACTCAGTCTGCCGCCGGTCGAGTTCTCTTATTTCGACCCGGAGACCAGGTCCTACCAGCGCGCCGCGACCGCTCCCGTCGTCCTGAACGTAGCGCCCGGCGCGCCGGGCGCCGGCGGCGCGGTCGCGTCCGAATCGGCCCCGAGCCTGACCACGATCGCCTCGGACATCCGCTACCTCAAGACCCACCCCGAAAGCGCTCCGGTCTCCGCGGCGCTGGCCGCCTTCGCGGGGGCTGGACCGTGGCACGGCGCCCCTTGCGCCGTCCTCCTCTTCGCCGGGACCGTCGCTTGGCGCAGGCGCATGCGCGACGCCGACCCGCGCGGCCGGCGCCTGCGGCAGGCCCTGCGCACGGCCTCGGCGCGCCTGCGCGAGGCGCAGGCCCTTCCTCCCGAGCAGACCGAGCGCGCCGCCGTCCTCATCGACGAGGCCCTGACGCTCTACGCGGCCGACAAGCTGGGGGTACCCGCGGGCGGACTCACGCTCAAGGCGGCGCTCGAGGGATTCAATGCCCTGCCCAAGCCGCCCTCCGCCGGAACGCTGGAACGATTGAAGGCGGCCTGGGAGGAAGCGGACCTGCGCCGCTTCGCCCCCGGAGCCGCGGGCGCCGGGGACCCGAAGCGCTTCGCCGCCGAGACCGCGGCCCTGCTGAAGTCCCTCGATGAGGAGGTCGGATGAGGGACTTCCTGAGCGTTCTCCTGCTTGGCCTGTCCTTGGCCGTCCCCGCCGCGGCCGGCGCCGACGCCGAGCAGGCGCGCAAGCTCTACGACGCCGGCAGACACGGCGAGGCGGCGCAGGCCTATGAGAGCCTCATCGCGGCCGCGCCGCGCGACGCCGCTCTGCACTATAACCTGGGCGGCGCCCTGTTCAAGGCCGGGCGGCTCGGCCGCGCGGTGGCCAGCTATGAGCGCGCCTTCGCGTTGGACCCGCGCGACCGCGACGCGCGCTACAACCTCGAGTTCGCCCTCCAGAGAGCCGGCGAAGAGTTCATCCCGTCCGGCACGCCGCCGTTCCTGTTCTGGGTCTTCACCGCGCTCTCGGAGCGCGAACTGGCCGGCCTGCATTGGCTGGCGGCCTGGGCGGCGCTCCTGCTGTGCGCCGCGCTGCTCCTCTGCGGCGAACCGCATCGCGAACCTCGTCGCGAGTCCCTGCGCCCCTGGACCGCGTTCGCCTTCGCGGCCTGGGCCGTCTTCGGCCTCTGGTGGGGGGGGCTGCGCGCGGTCCTGCCCCCCGACCGCGGCGTCATCGTCTCGCCTCACGCCGAGGTTCGCCATGGACCCGGATCCGGCTTCGCCGTCGCCTTCACCGCACCCCAGGGGCGGCGAGTGCGCGTGCTGGGCGCCTCGGGAGCATGGCTGGAGGTGGGAGTGCTCAAGGAAGGCGCTCGCGGCTGGATCGAGGCTTCGGCGGTCGAGCGGCTCTAACGGATCCTCTGGGTCCTGATTTAGGGGTTCAGCGGAGCGACCGGCGTCAACGGCACGGCGGGAGGCGGGGCGACAGCGGGCTGGGGGGGACGCGGGAGCTTCTTGGCCGCGGCAACGGGTGCTGAGATCTTCGCGCGGGCGGCGGCCGGAACCTTCGCCGCGGATTTTTTGGCGGTCTTCCTGGACTTCTTGGCCGGAGCGGAGACCGAGACTGCGGGCTTAACCGACTCCAGGACCTCGCTGGATTCCACCTTCTCTATTGTGATCAGGGGCTTTTCGTCCGCGGCAAGCTCGTCGCGTCTGCCTTTGGAGCGCTGTCCGTTGCCCGGCGGCGCCTCTTCCTTCGAGGCAGACTGCTCGTCGGCAGCCGGATCTTCTTCGGCGGCGGGCTGTTCCTCGGCGGAAGGCTGTTCTTCGGCGACCGGAGCATCCTCGGAGGAAGGGTCGTCGCCCTGCTGGGAGAAGGACAGGCGCACCTGCATCAACAGAACTGCCAACGCGAGCGCGCAGAATCTTAATGAACGACTCACATTTTATTTTAGCACGATGCTGTTACGAAAACATTGCCTTGACAGTATTATTTTATTGGTGATAAACTTATTGGCAGTTATCTAATTAAGGTAAGGATGGTCCTATGGATGTGCTCCAATCCCACACAAAGGCGCTTGACGCCGTCAATCAAATCCTCAAGGAATCTTTGCCTTTGGATCACGCGATTCCAAAAGTTCTACAGGCTCTGTGCGAAAACATCGGCTGGGACGTCGGGGCCGAGTGGACATTGAATCCGAAAACCAATCGATTGCATTGCTTGAGCCTTTGGCGCCAGCCTGAGATCATGTGTCCCGAGTTTGAGCGGCTCACGCGCCAGATGACTTTTGAAACCGGCGTTGGGCTGCCGGGCAGAGTTCTATCCACCGCCGCTCCCGCATGGATTAAAGAAGTCACTAAAGACACTAATTTCCCACGGATCGTGGTCGCCAACAAAGAGGGATTGCTCTGCGGCTTTGGTTTTCCCGTTTGGAAAAGCTCGGAGGTTGTAGGCGTACTTGAATTCTTCAGCCGCACGGTATGGAAACCGGACCCGGATCTTTTGAAAACCATGTATTCCATTGGAAGTCAGATCGGGCAATTTTTACAAAAGGATTCCCGCCTTCAGTAGAATGCAGGCTTGACGGGTCTTCGCCGATGCGTTATCCTCTCGAACATGAGGGAACTCGTCATCTACGAGGGCGAGAAAGTCGCGCGGCCCGAGTTTACGGCTCGGGTAGTGCGCGTCTTTAACGAACACCTGGCCAGGAACCGCCTGCGCCTGACCGGGCAGAGACGGCTCATTCTTGACTTCTTTCTCAAGACGGAGCGCCACCTGACGCAGGAAGAGGTCTACCAGGCCCTTCGCGGGCACGGCCTGGGACGAGCGACGGTCTTCCGTACGCTCAAGATGCTCCAGGAATGCGGGCTGGTCTCCCCGGTCGTAGGCCGAGACGGAATCTCCCGCTTCGAAATCAACCTCGAACGGCCCCACCACGACCACCTCATCTGCATGGGTTGCGGGCACATCCGCGAGGTTCTCTGGCCCGCCCTCGAGAAGATCCAGGAGGAGGCCTGCCGGCGTCTCGGCTTCACTCCTCGCTGGCACCGGCACGAGGTCTTCGGATTTTGTCGAGATTGCTCCAGGAAAGCGCCTCTCTGAGCTCACGCGCCCCGCGCCTCATCGCGACGTCCGCCACCGTCCTGCTCGGCGCGGGGCTCCTGCGCGGCGGTCTAGGCGAGATCCCCGGCGCCGCCGCGCTCACCGGGGGCCTGGCCGCCGCCGTCGTCTTCCTTCTCCTGCCCGTAGGGACGACCGCCCCCTGGTGGCTCGTCGCCGCCGCGACCGGGTGCGCCTGCGGACTGACGCGCCTGCTCGGGACCTGGTGCGCCGACCCTGCCGCAGGCTTCGCCTTGACCGCCTCGGCCGTGCTGGCGGGGGTGGCCCTTCAGTCGCGGACCTCGGTCGCGGAGGAAGGCGATGCTCTCTGCTGGGCGGCGGCGGCGGGCCTGCTCGCCGCGATCATCCCTCTCCTGCTGCGGTTCCTGGGCCTCAACGCGGCCGACCCGGCGATGCTCGAAGATCCCCTGCGCAACGCCGTCTTCCTGCTCGGCCAGACCTGGCTGGCGGCCGCGCTCGCGGCGGCCGCGGCGGCGGGTGCGGCGACCGCGAGCTTCATTGAACCATCCGTCGTGCTGGCGCTCGGCGGCTGCGCGCTGGCGCTGGCAGCCGCGCTGCGGTTGCGGCCCTGGACGCGCGGGCAATCTCAGCCTCTGCGCGCCCGCGCGCTGACGCTGGCTCCCGTCTTCTGCCTGGCGCTGGCATCGCTCGCCCCGGGACTGATGCGCGACGTCTGGACCGCGCGGTTGGACGCGGCCTATCCCGGAGGGAGATTCCTCTTCCTGCGAGACGACGGCGCCCGCGTGCTCGCGGCCTACGAATTCTCGATTAAGGACCGCACCGCGCTGCGCGACGGGGTGATCCAGTCCGACGACATCGCCGCTCGTCTCGCCGTGCGCGTGCTCGCGGGCCAGCGTTTCGGCCTGCGTCGCATGCTGATCTCGCGGCCGCCCACGCCCGCGGCGCCGGTTGATGCTTCACTGATCGGCCTGTCGGTCACGCTGGAGAAGGGGACGTCGTCTGAGGCCGCGACGCTCGACGCCCTCGGGGGCCCGCGGTGGCGCGAGATCCTCGAAGCACCCGCGCCGCAAGACAAGCCCGAGGCGGCCCTCCTCTTCCTGCCTCGCCCCGCGCCCCGCTGCGAGAGGCGGCGCTGGGCGGGCGCTGCGGCCCTGCGCGCCCTGCGCGCGCGCCTGATGGAGGGCGCGCCCGTCGCTGTCCTCCTGCCGCCGGGCGTTGCGACCGGAGAAGTCGAGGCCGCGGCAAGAGAGGTCTTCGGCTCGGCGCGCACCGCGGATGTCGGACGGGGCGTCCTGGTCGTCGCCGCCCCCGAAATCGAGACCGACGCCGAGCGGCTCTACAGCCGCCTGCCCGCGGCGGCCCGATCGCCCGATCCACGGGTAGCGCGGGCGTTGGCGGAGGCCCTGCGCTGGCGGCCGCCGCCGACGGCGAAGTGATATCATTTTCAACGGTGAAGCGATTCCGATTCGGGTGGTACGGAGACAACGGGCTCGGGGAAAGGATGATCCAGGCGATCCTCACGGGCCGCAAATCCGCCACGGCCTGTCCAGCCTATGACCCCGAGGACTCCGCGCTCAAGGCCGGAGACGAACTCCAACTCGTAGACAAACACGGCGCCGAGCGAGGACGCCTCGTCGTGACTCTCGTCGAGCTGCGTCGCTTCGACAGCTTCGACCAGGCGCTGGCCGATAAGGAAGGCGTGACCCTGTCCGAACTCAAGGAAAAGATAAACTTCGCCAACGGTCGGCAGATCCGCAACGACGAAGAGATGTGCGTGGTGCACTTCCGCGTCATGCGCGCGATGTCCGGCCCGGCGCGGACCTGACATGCGGCTGCACGTCGTCGCCCTCGGCTGCCAGATGTCCGTCGCCGACGGGGGCGAACTGGCCCAGCCCCTGATCGCGCGAGGCATGCGTCCCGTGGCCGAGCCCAAAGACGCCGACGTCATCATCATCAACACCTGCACGGTGCGCCAGCACGCCGAGGACAAGGCCCTCTCCTTGATCGGCCGCCTGAAGACCTGGAAGGACGAAAATCCCGCCCGCATCCTCATCGTCGCGGGCTGCGCCGCCGAACGCCTGGGCGGCCGCCTCTCGAAGCGCTTTCCCCACGTGGACTTGGTCGTCGGGGCCAAGGTTATCGACGACTATCCTCGCCTAGTCGAGGAGGCGCTGGCCGCGCGCTTCGATCTCATCGTGCAGAGGCGGGGGAACTTCGCAGCACCCGGCGTGCCGTTCGGCTGGACGTCGCCCGTCTGCGCCCAGGTCACGGTGATGCGCGGCTGCAACTTTTCCTGCTCCTACTGCATCGTGCCCGCAGTGCGGGGACGCGAATCCTATCGAGCTCCCGAAGCCGTGCTTGCAGAGGTCCGTGCCAAGACCGAGGCGGGCGCCAGGGAAATCATGCTCCTGGGGCAGACCGTCAACAGCTGGCGCCGCCGCGACGCTGCGGGCCGCAAGCGGAGGTTTGCGGACCTCCTGCGCGACGTCGCCGCCGTCCCGGGCGTGCTGCGCGTGCGCTTCGAGAGCCCGCATCCGCACTTCGTAGACGACGCCCTGATCTCCGCCATGGCCGAGGTCCCGCAAGTGTGCGGCCATCTCCATCTGCCGCTCCAATCCGGTTCCGACCGTCTGCTGGGTCTGATGCGCCGCAACGGCTCGACGGCGAGTTTCTTCGAGAAGGCGCGACGTCTGCGTTCGGCTCTCCCGGAGATTGAACTCTCCACCGACATTATCATAGGATTTCCGTCGGAGACAGACGACGACTTCCAGCGGACCTTGGAGGCCGTCGAGAGGCTGCGGCCGGCGTGGGCCTACACCTTCAAGTACTCGCCCCGAGAGGGCACGGAGGCGGCGGGCAGGCCGGACGACGTGCCGCCGGAAGTCAAAGAGGAACGCCTGGCTCGACTCAACGCCCTCTGCGACGGCCTCAACGAGAAAGCGATGCGTTCGCGCGTGGGACGGGTCGTGAAAATTCTAGACGAGACGGGCGGCTACGGACGCGCGCGCGACGGCTTCCGCGTCAAATGGGGGACGCCTGCCGCGCCGGGACGGGAGTTCCGGGTCCGAGTGACCGGAGCCTCGAAGCGCACTTTGCTGGGGGAATGCCATGAGCGATAAGAAGACCGGCGCCGAGCGGAGGCGCCACCGCCGCTTCAACGTCGTGGAAGGAATGATCGAGCCCATCACGCTCGAGTTCGGCGTCGACAAGCCGGCCAAGAGCCAGCCCGTGATCATGACCGACCTCTCGGCGGGAGGGATGTCCCTGCTGATGTTCGTCGAGCCGCCCCATGCCAAGGCCTTCGAGATGGTCCTCTCCATCCCGGGCCTGGACCGCGTGCCCATCGAGGCCTGCGTCCGGCGCGTCCACCAGAAGGGAGAGACCTACAGCGTGGGTCTCTCCTTCGTCAAGATCTCCAAGAAGACCCAGAATCGCATCGAGGCGATGGCCGACGACAACGCGGACTGCGAGACGCGCGTGGCCCTGCGCCTGCCCGAAGCCTGCGTTCCGGACTGCGGCTTCCATTTCCTGTGCGCCAAGAAGATCAAGTCGCCGCACTGGCCGGCGAAGAAATAGCCGCCGCGTGATCGTCATCGTCGGGCCGACGGCATCGGGGAAGACCGACCTCGCCGCGGCCCTGGCCGAAAGGCTGGGCGGCGAGGTGCTCTGCGCCGACTCCCGCCAGGTCTACCGCGCCCTCGACGCCGCCACCGCCAAGCCCCCGGCCGAGCTGCGCGCGCGCGTGCCCCATCACCTCGTGGACGTCGCCGATCCCGCCGAGGCCTACGACGCGGGCCGCTTCGCGCGGGAAGCCGCGGCGGCGCTGGCCCTCATCCGCGGGCGCGGAAAGGTCCCCATCGTCTGCGGCGGGACGGGGCTCTACGTCCGCGCCCTCATCGAGGGCCTCACGAGCCTTCCGCCGCGAGACCCCGCCGTCCGCGCGCGGCTCGCAGCGCTCGCGGAGCGCGAGGGTTGGAACTCCCTGCACGCGCGACTGGCGCTGGCCGACCCGTCCGCGGCGGCCTCCATCCCCGCGGCCAACACCCAGCGCGTGATGCGCGCCCTCGAGGTCCTCGAGCTCACCGGGCGGCCGATCTCCGAGCACTGGGCCGAGGGGCGCTCGGGGGGGGGAAAACCCTCCGCGGTCCTGAGGTTGGATCTGCCGCCGCACGCCTTGCGCGAGAACATCGACCGCCGGACCCGCGCGATGTGGCCCGCCCTCCTCGCCGAGGTCCGCGCGCTCGTGCCCGCGCGCTTTCGCGGCGACGAGCCCGGCTTCACGAGCCTCGGCTACCGCTCGGCGCTGACCGTGACGGCCGGGATCATGAATCCGGAGCAGGGGCTCGCGGAGATGCTTCGCGCGACCAACGCCTATGCCAAGAGACAACGCACATGGTTCCGGACCCAGATCGACGCCATAGCCGTGGACGCCTCGGATGGACCCGAGTCGATTTTACAACGCGCCTTGCGCGCGCTGGAGGACATCCGTGAAGCAGCAACCGCCTAAAATCCCCACATTGCCGTTCCTCCTGACGAGCCTCTTCCTCTGCGGCGCCAGTTCTCTGGTCCTGGAGATCGCGGGTACGCGCCTCATCAGCCCCTTCTACGGTTCATCGATCTACACCTGGTCGGCGCTCATCACGACGACGATGGTGGCACTCGCCTGCGGCTACGCCTGGGGCGGACGTCTGGCCGATCGCTATCCTCACCTGACCCTTTTTGCGCGCCTGCTCCTCGCCGCGGGCCTGACCGTGGCCGCCGTTCCCATCCTGCGCGAGGCGGTCCTGCGCGCCAGCGCTCCGCTTGGCGTCAAGCTCGGCGCCCTGGCCGCCGCGGCGGTCCTAGTCGGACCGTCCCTGCTCCTGCTCGGCGCCCTGCTTCCCATCGCCACGCGTCTGACCGCCACGGGCGCCTCCGACGCCGGACGCCGCTGCGGCGACGCGTGGGCGGTGTCCACGGCGGGCAGCGTCCTCGGCGCCGTCCTGGCCGGCTTCGTCCTCATCCCGCTCTGGCCCTGTTCGCGAATCCTCTTGGCGACCGCGGCGGTCCTCGTAGCGCTCGGGGCCTGGGGGTCGTGGCTGGCGGCCCGCCGTCTGCCGCTGGGCCAGATGGCGGCCTGCGCGGCCTGCCTGACCTTGGCCGTACGCGCCGCTCAGATTCCGCACGAGACCGTGCGCCGCCGAGTGGAATCCCTCTACGGGCGCATCGAGGTCCTTGACGCGGGGTCAAAACGCTATCTCCTCGTCAACGGCACCGCCCAGTCCGTGATGGAAACGGCCACGGGCCTCAGCGCCGCGGAGTACGACCGCGCCATCGAGTGGACTCTCGCCCTGCGCCCCGGAGCCAAGAGGGTCCTCGCCCTCGGGCTCGGCGCGGGTCTGCTGCCCACGGCCCTGGAACGAGAGGGCCTGAGCGTGGATGCGGTGGAGATCGACCCGGAGATCGTCAACGTCGCCCGGGACTTCTTCGGCTACGCCCCGAAGGGCCGCGTTCAGATCGCGGACGCGCGCGCGGCCCTGGAAACGAGCGTCCAACGCTGGGACCTTATGGTCCTCGACGCCTTCAGCTCCGAGTCGCCTCCCAGCCATCTCTTCACCGTCGAGGCTTTCGCGCGCATGCGCGAATCGATGTCACCGGACGGAGTGCTGGCCGTCAACTTGGTCACGACGCTGGAGGGCTCCGCGGGCGATGCCTGGCGCGCGACCTACCAGACGCTGGCGCAAGCCTTCCCACACGTACGAGCTTTCGTCGCCAACGTCCCGACCGCCGGTCTGGCGAACGTTCTCTTCTTCGCCTCCACCGGACCGCTCGACGCCCCGGCCTCCGCCTCGCCCGCCGGAGCGCGGGCCGACGCGTCCGCCATGCTCTCGCGCGAGTTGATCCTCACGCAAGACGAGCAAGATTCCGCGCCGGTGATGACCGATGATCATGCGCCCCTCGAATCCCTCCTCGCGGGCACGGCCGTGCGGTGGAGGACCCTGCTCCAACGGGACCTCTCCGAGGCGCTCCTGCATTGAAGCCCCAGGACACGCGGCCTCCCGCCGAGCGGGCCATTCTCGTCGGAGTCGGTCCCAAGACCCAGACCGCCTTGATCCGATCGAGCCTGGAGGAACTTCGCCGCCTAGCCGACACCGCCGGCGCGTTGGTCGTCGGCGAGACCACTCAGGCCTTGGCCCGCTTCAATCCCGCCACGCTAATCGGGGAGGGGAAGGTCGGGGAGATCTCCGGGATGTGCGCCGGACTTCGAGCCGGCGCCGTCATCTTCGACCTGGAACTGGCCCCCGGCCAACAGAAAAATCTGGAGAAGGCCCTGCCCAAGATCAAGATCGTCGACCGCACGCGCCTCATCCTCGACATCTTCGCCCAGCGCGCGCGCACAAGCGAAGGCCGGCTCCAAGTGGAGCTGGCCCAACTCTCCTACATGCTGCCGCGCCTGACCGGCGCTTGGCGCGAATTTTCCCAGCAGGTCGGCGGCATCGGCACGCGCGGCCCCGGCGAGCGCAAGCTCGAGTACGAGCGGCGCCACATCCAGTACCGCATCAAGCATCTCCGCGCCGAGCTCGAACGCGTGCGCTGCGCCCGCCGCCTGCGCCGGGAGCGCCGAGCGGGCGTGCCGGTGCCGCAGGTAGCCCTCGTCGGCTACACCAACGTGGGCAAGTCCACTCTCCTCAACCGCCTCGCCGGAAAAGCCGCGACCTATGCCGACGACAAGCTCTTCGCGACCCTGGACCCGACCGCGCGGCGAGTGCGCCTGCCCGAGGGCGGCTGGGCGGTCGCCACCGACACCGTCGGCTTCATTCAGCGCCTGCCCACCACTCTCATCGCGGCCTTCCGCTCGACATTGGAGGAGGTGGAGGCCGCCGACTGCCTCGTCGTGCTCTGCGACGCTTCCTCAGCGGAACTCGAGGAGCAGCGCGCCTCGGTCGACGCCACATTGGCCTACCTCGACACGGCGGACATCCCGCGCGTGGAGATCTTTAATAAGGTCGACCGCCTGGAGCCGGCCGCCCGAGCGGATCTGGAGCGCCGCCACCCGGACGCCGTGATGATCTCGGCCGCGACGGGCAAGGGCGTCGACGAGGCCCTCAAACGCGTCGAGGGAGCTCTCTCCGGGCGCTGGCTCAAGCGCGAGATCGACGTCCCCTTCGCCTTCGCGAGCCTCGAACGCCACTTCTACGAGAGCGCCCAGGTCCTCTCCCGCCAAGCGCGCCGCGGCAAGACGCGCTGGCGTCTGCGCGTCACGGCTGAGAATTGGAAGCGTTTGCAGACCATCCTCTCCGAATGCTAGGGTTCTGCTGATTTTAATGGTCTATTTCAAAAAGCATATATCGAACACCAATCCTCATAGACCCCAGGTCGCCGTCTTGGGCGGCGGCATGTGGGGCGTCGTCCTCGCCCAGCAGTTGAGCGCCAAGGCGCGCGTGCGCCTCTGGGAGTTCGTTCCATCGCTCGCGGACGCGCTCGCCAAGACCCGCCGTCACGCGCACATCCCCGGCTTCCGCCTCGATGATCGCATCGCCGTCGGCCACGACATCGCGGCGGCCTGCGCGGACGCCGAGATCCTCCTCTTCGTCCTGCCCTCCCACGCGATGGCGGGCACGGCCAGGGCGGTGCGCGCCAAGGCGCGCCTCTCGCCCCGGACCCTCGCGGTCAACGCCTCCAAGGGCGTCGAGCAGCGCACGCTGGCGACGATGGGCGACATCGTCGCGCGCGAAATTCCGTCCCTGCGCGGAAAGGTCTGGACGCTCACCGGCCCGAGCTTCGCGCGCGAGGTCGCGCGGGGCGTGCCGACGGGGCTCATGCTCGGCGGACCCTCCGGCCGACGCTCCCGGTCGCTCATAGCTCTCTTCGAAGGCGCGGCCCTGCGCGTACAGCCCTGGCCCGACCGCGTGGGCGTGGAGCTGGGCGGGTCGCTCAAAAACGTGATCGCCATCGGCGCGGGCATCCTCGACGGCCTGGGCGCCGGCGCCAATACGAAGGCGGCTCTCCTCGTGCGCGGCCTGTCCGAGATGGGAGCCATCATCCGGGCCCGCGGCGGGCGCGCCGACACGATCTATGGGCTGGCGGGCCTGGGCGACCTCATCGCCACCGGGACCTCGCCCGAGTCGCGCAACCGCGCTTTCGGCGAGAAGCTGGGGCGGGGCTTGTCGCCGCGCGAGGCGCTCAAGCAAATCCCGACCGTCGTCGAGGGCGTGGAAGCAACCGACAGCGCGCGCTCCCTCGCACGGCGCTACAAGGTGCGCACGCCGCTCCTGGACGCGATCTTCGCGGCGGCGGGCGGCGAGCCCGCCCGGGGCGTGCTCACGGCGTTGGGATTCCGCTAGGGAGGCAACATGGCCAAAGGCGACAAGGGCGAGAAGGACAAGACTGCGCAACCGCCGAAGGGCGAGAAGGAAGTCCGCATCTACTCTCTGGCCACCACGGTCAACGAGTGCATCATCTTTCTCGAGGAGATGGGGGGCAGCCGCCTCCTGCCGATCTGGATCGGCATCACGGAGGGCCAGGCCATCGCCATACGCTTCTCCGGCATCGTCCTACCGCGCCCTCTGACCCACGACCTGCTGCTGGCCGCGATCAAGCAGCTGGGCTGGGAGGTCGTGAAGGTCGTCGTCAGCGACATCAAGGAGAACACCTTCTACGCGCGCATCATCGCCAGCGACGGGAAGAAGACGGCCGTGCTGGACAGCCGTCCCTCGGACGCCATCGCCATCGCGGTTCGCGCGGGTTGCCCCATCATGGTCGACGAGTCGGTCTTCGCGCGCTGCCAGACCCTCAACAAGCCGATCTCCGAGGAGGAGGTCGGGAAATTCAAGGAAGATCTCAAAAACCTCAAGCCCGAGGATATATTCAAGGACCTCAAGAAGGAGACCGAAGGCGGGGAGCCAAAACCTACGAAGGACGAGAAAAAGAAGGAGGAGCAATGAACCGTCTCGACATCATCAAGGCGGTGTCGAAGGTCCTGACCACCAAGGGCGAAGCCGCCCTGGCCGTCGAGACAACCTTCGAGACCGTGCGCCTGGCGCTCAGCCGCGGCGAGAAGATCGTGATCTCAAACTTCGGGACCTTCCGCGTGAAGTCCCGCCAGCCTCGCGTCGGCCGCAACCCGAAAACCGGCGAGAAGGTCAGCGTCCCGGCGCGCCGCGGCGTGCGATTCAAGGCCTCGAAGAACCTGCTCGGATAGCGGTGGAACTCCCGTTCCTCCCCGACCGGGACTTCTTCACGATGCGCGAGGCCGCGCGCCTGGCCCAGGTGCCGGCGCACACGTTGCGCTATTGGGAGAGCCGCTTCGGGGACCTGCGGCCCGCCCGCAAGACGGGCGGCCACCGCCGCTACGCGCGCGCAGACCTGGAACTCATCCTTGAGATCAGGGATCTGCTCCACAAGCGGCGCATGACGGTGGCAGGCGCGCGGCGCGCGCTCATCGACCGGCGCCGCGTTCCCACAACCCTTGACGGCGCCAGCCCCGCCTCTTGCGACTCGGCGCCGGCGCTCAAGCTCTTGCGCGAGGTCAAAAAAGAAATTAAAATGATGATCGAGGAGTTCGGCCGGTGACCGGCCTTGCGTTGTCGCGCCTACGGTCGGGGACTGGCTCAATGGTAGAGCGCTCCCTTGGGGTGGGAGAGGCTACAGGTTCGATTCCTGTGTCCCCGACCGTGTGCGTGACGCGCGGACGTACGGGGTATAGCTCAATTGGCAGAGCGCTTGGTTCGGGACCAAGAGGTTCTCAGTTCAAGCCTGAGTACCCCGACCATTTTCTAGGAGATTCATGGAACCGTCGACCGACACCATCAGCCAGTACTTCAAGGGCATCCAGAAGCTCTCTCTCGTCACGCGCGAGGAGATGCACGAGCTCTGGAAGAAGGCCAAGAAAGGCGACGCGGTCTGCAAGTCGCGAATCATGGAGGCCAACCTCCGCCTCGTCGTGCCCATCGCCAAGAAGTACCACCGCCAGGGAATCGACTTCATGGACCTCGTGGAAGAGGGGAACCTAGGCCTGATGCACTCCATCGACAAGTTCGAGCCCTCCAAGGGCTATCGCTTCTCCACTTACGCCTCCTATTGGATCGAACAGTCCATCCGCCGCGCGGTCGAAGAGCAGTCCAAGACCATCCGCATCCCGCCGCACGCCTGGGAAGCCCTGCGCAAGTGGCTGAAGATGTGGGAGAAGATGCACGTCAAGCTCGGCCGCGACCCGTCGCTGGCCGAGATGGCGCGCGCGATGCACTGGACGGCCCGGCAGGTCCGGGGCGTGCTGGACGCCGCGGAGGCCGCCAAGGGCATGGGTTCCTTCGACGCCCCCATCGACTCCGAGGACGACAACATCCGGGTCGAGGACATGATCGCGGAGACCACCGCTCAGTCCCCGGAAAACGTCATCGGGGTGCTCAAGCTCCACGACGAACTGCACCAGGCCCTTCGCGAGATCGGCGACCGCGAGCGGATGATCCTGGAATTCCGGCACGGTCTGACGGGCCAGACTCCCATGACGCTTGAGGAGGTCGGCAAGCGCCTGCGTCTGTCGCGCGAGCGCATCCGCCAGATCGAGGAGCGCGCGCTCCTTCGCCTGCGCCGCGTCGCCAACCGGATGGGACTCATCGACCTGGAGGACGGCGGCCACCGGACGCACCCCAACCTCCAGCCGGGCTTCGACCGCCCCAAACTCAAGACGGACATCCTGGGGCAGACCATCCCGGCCGGGCGCAAGACCGCCCCCTCGGCCGTGCATCTCATCCGCCGCCAAAGAAAGTGATGGATTTCAAGAAGCACATCCACGACGTCCATGATTTCCCAAAGAAGGGAGTCGTCTTCAAGGACATCACGCCGCTCCTGTCCGACCCGAAAGCCTTCGCGGCCGCCATCGACCGCATGTCCGAGCCCTTCGTGGGCTCGGGCGTGCAGATCGTAGCCGGAATCGAATCGCGGGGCTTTCTCCTCGCCACGCCCATCGCCTACCGCCTGGGCGCCGGCGTGGCGCCCATCCGCAAGAAGGGAAAGCTGCCGCGGACGGTCAAGTCCGCCTCCTACGCCCTGGAATACGGCATGGATTCCATCGAGGCGCACGCCGACGCCTTCCCAAAGAACGCGAAGGTCCTCCTGGTCGACGACGTCCTGGCCACGGGCGGAACCGCCGCCGCCGCCATCTCGCTCATCGAGGTCATCGGGGGGCATCTCGTCGGCTCCTCCTTCCTCATCGAACTGGGCTTCCTGGACGGCCGTAAGAAGCTGCCCGGACGCAAGATCCACTCGCTCGTCACCTACTGATCTTTCGCCCCGATAGCTCAATGGATAGAGCTACTCCGTCCTAAGGAGAAGATGGGGGTTCGATTCCCTCTCGGGGCAGACATATCCCGGCCGCCGATGTGATAGGATATCCGCCCTCATGACCCTCAAAGATAAACAGCATTGGTCGGCCAAGTCGGAAGTCAAGCGCGACGAACTCAAGGACGCGCTCACCCAAACCCTGGACTGGCTCATCCTGCGGCGCCGCGAAGCGGGCCTGGCGCTGGGCGCGACGCTGATCGCGGGCCTGGCCGCCGGTCTCTTCCTTTATGGGAAGCATTCCCGGCGGAACGCGGCTTGGGACAAGCTCTCCCTGGCCGAACTCTACGCGTACTCCGGCAAGCCCGAGCAGGCGCAACCCTTGCTGACCCAGGTGGCCGAGGAGGGGGCCAACCCCGCCGCCGCCAGCCTGGCGCGCATGCTGGAAGGCGACCTGCGCTTGCCGCGCGGCGAGGTGGACCAGGCCCTGTCCGCCTACGAAAAAGCGGCCGCGACCGCCCCCGAGGCCCTCAAGCCCTTCGCCCTGACCGATCAGGTCCTGACTCTCGAGGCCGCCGGCAAGTCCGTCGAGTGCGCGGCCGCGGCGCAGGGCTTTCTGGACGCCTACGCCGATTCTTTGCTGGCGGCCATGGTCCACTCGAGCCTGGCGCGCTGCCAGCTGGCCGCCGGCCAGGTCGAGGCGGCCAGGACCACCCTGCAGAAGATTTCGCTCCAATATCCCGATACGCCTTGGGCCGTCTGGGCGAACTCCCGGCTTCAACCGCCCACCAAATAATACTCGATGGCAATGCTTGGATCACAGAGCCCCCCACCGCGCGCATGAAAATCGGTGGACAAACAGTTGACAAAGTCGAAACGCCTTTGCTAGATTCGGTTCGTCGCATTCGTGAGGAGCCGCAAGAACTGGCGCTCCTGTCGTACGTAGGCCCCGCACGAAGCGGGGTATGAAGTGAGTATCCCCGCTGAAACGGGGCTTACGATACAAACAAGAGAGGATAATAGCGCAATGAAAAAGCTCCTGGGATCGACGTTAGCCCTGGCCATGTTCATGCCGGCCGGTGCGAATGCTGAAGTGCTGAAGAACTTCAAGATGAGCGGTCAGATCGACATCCAGACGACGTCCGCGAACAACGTCAAGGATTTCGCCACGCGCGACAACGGCGGAAACCTCAACAACGACCGCATCGGCCAGGCCACCACCCGCCTGATGCTCAAGATGGACTGGGACCTGCTCGATGACGTGCACTCGCGACTGACCCTCGCCAAGGGCGCGGCCGTGGCCAGCGGCGCCGGCGCGTCCCGCCCCTACGGCATGACTGGCGCCACCGGGGAGAGCCTCACCACCGCCCAGACCGAGATCATCGTCGGCGAAGCCAACGTCAAAGTCGACAAGCTGTTCGGCGCCGTCGACTTGACGATGGGCCGCCAGTTCTACGGCGAGCTCGGCGATCCGATGATCTACTACGGGCCGCGCGGAAACTTCGGCCTGACCATGACGGCCATCGACATGTTCCGCGCCGACTGGTCGGGCGAGCATATGAAAGTCACCGGCATCGCCGGCAAGACGACCGACGGCACGCTCATCCAGGACGGCGCCGCCGCGGCCGCCACGGACCTGCGCGGCCTCGTGCTCTCGTGCATGAAGCATGAGAACGTCAAGCCCACGGTGTACCTGTACAACCAGCTCACCCACGCCACGGGCGGAGCTGGAACCATCACCGGCAAGAACAGCAACCTCTATCTCTTGGGAGCCAAGGCCAATATCACGATAGGCGGCCTGACGGCCCGCGTGGAAGTCGCCAAGAACTTCGGCGAGGACCGCACGACCGCGGGACTCAGCAAGAACTACGCGGGTTCCGCGTTCTACGGCAAGGCGGGCTACAAGCTCGACGTCGAGGGCGCCGCGGCGGTGACTCCCTGGGCCGAGTTCGGCCTGGGCACCGGCGACAAAGACAGTTCCGTCGCCACAGGCGGCGGCGACAACCGCAACCAGGAGTTCAAGGCGATCGTGACGAGTTGGCATCCGGGCGCCATCTACGCGCGTTTCCACAACAACTCGGCCATTCCCATGACCTCGAACATCGCGGTCCCGGCCGGGGCCGCGGGGAACGTCACCACCTCGCAGGGCCTGTCCAACCGCGTCATATGGGGCTTCGGCGTGAAGGCCAACCCGGCGGCGGTCAAGCAGCTCACGGCGGGACTGCAGTACTACCGCACAACCTTCCACCGCGTCGCGCCGATTACGATCAACGGCGTGGCCAACCAGACGCCCTCCAAGGCGATCGGATCGGAAGTCGACGTGACGGCGGATTGGAAGCACTCCGAAAACGTCACGCTCAAACTGACGGCCGGATCCTTCCAGCCCGGCAAGTACTTCAAGGACTACCGCCAAGGCACGACCAACGACTTGCTCAACCCGGCCACGATGCTCGCGGCCGACGTGCAGATCAAGTTCTAAGAATTCCTTAGAGCGGCCTAAAAAAACCCCCCGGCCACTTGGGCCGGGGGGTTTTTGTTGCGTCTCCCGTCATCTACGGAAGCTCGATCCTTGACAAAAAATGCTTCATGTCCTCGACGCATTCCCGGATGATCGCGGGGCTCTTGGCGTCGGCCCCCTTCTCCAACGACGTCCCCATTTTATAGAGAGGCATGAAGTCAAACCCGCCGATTCCCTTCACGCGATGGCCGATGTCGTGAATCAAGGCATAATCCCGTTTTTGAAGAGCGTCCTCGATGGCGGCGACGTCTTCCTCCCGATTCTGCAGAAACCGCGGCAGGAGACGCCGCAGGGCCGGATCGACGTCGGCGTGAATTTTCCCGGCGTCGGCGGGCGCTCGGGCATGCCGGCGAATGGTCTTCAGGAGGACGTCTTTATAGATCGGTTTGGTGATATGAGCGTTGCAGCCGGCCCCTAAACTTTTTTCTATTTCGCCTTTGAGCGCGTGCGCCGTGAGCGCGACGATGGGCGTCGGCGCCCGGCCGTTTTCCGACTCCCAGGATCGGATGATCCGGGTCGCCGTCAAACCGTCCATCACGGGCATCTGGAGGTCCATGAGAACCAAATCATAGGCGACGGCCTTGCATTTCTCGACCGCCGCCTCGCCGTTTTCGGCGATATCCAACGAGTGCCCCGTATTCTGAAGGTAGGCTAGGATGACGGCTTGATTGTCCGCGGAATCATCGACGAGGAGGAGGCGCAGAACCCGGTGGTCCTGCTCGGGAGGCCCTTCGCCGGATTGGCCCGCGGGTCGTGAGGCGGCGGCCGCCGCGTTGCCGCGGTCATCCTCCAGCAGGGCGAGCAACTCGAGAAGCTTGGCGCGTTTGATCGGCTTGATGAGGCGCCCCGAGATCGGCAGGATGTTTGAACGGCCGAGATCGCCGCTGCGATGGTGGGGGGGAAGAATCGTGACGACGCAGAGGCCCTTCCTGATAAAGGGGGACAAAAGTTCTTCGTTTTTTTGACTCTCCAGCATCCGGGAATCCAGGAGCAGCAAGTTATAAGGATGCCCCTCATCAGCGGCCGTTTTGATCTCGCGCGCGGCGGTCTCAACGTCCGCCGCCTGCGTGCTTTGCGCGTCGACGCGTCCCAGCAGCTCCGTCAGGATGTTCCTATGGGAGGCGCTCAAGTCGGCGATCAAAACCCGTAAATGCCCGTATTTTTTCTTCTCGGGCTCGGGCGAGGCGATATCAGGATTGATGCCCATCGGCATGGTGAAATAGAAAACGCTCCCGACGCCCAACTCGCTTTCGACCCAAATGCGGCCTCCCAGCGCCTCGACGAGCCTCTTGGAAATGGAAAGGCCGAGCCCCGTCCCGCCGTATCGGCGGGTGATCGATGAATCCGCCTGGACAAAATCGTGGAAGAGGCTTTCGATGCGGTCCGGCGGGATGCCGATGCCGGTATCGGCGATCTTGAAAAGAAGATTTTCCTTATTTCCCGGGTCCCGGTCGACGCTCAAACGAACCTCTCCGCTCGCGGTGAACTTGATCGCGTTGCCCATCAGGTTGATGAGAATCTGACGCAGGCGATTGGCGTCCCCCCTGAGGGCGGTGGGCACGTCCTTTCGGATGTGAACCGTAAGCTCGATTTTCTTTTCCTGCGCGCGAAGGCCCATGATCTCGGCCGTCCCCTCGACGACGCTTTCGAGATCGAAGTCGGTGAGTTCCGTTTCCAGATGACCCGATTCGATTTTCGAGAGATCGAGAACGTCGTTGATGAGGGTCAATAAGGTACCGCCCGCCTTCTTTAAAATTCGAACGTACTTGCTCTGTTCGCCGTCGAGGGCCGTATCGGACAGGATCTCGGCCATGCCGAGAATGGCGTTGAGCGGCGTTCGAATCTCGTGGCTCATGTTGGCCAGAAAGACCGATTTCGCGTTCGAGGCCCCCACCGCCGCGTTCCTCGCCGACTCCAGCTCCACCGTTCTTGCCGCCACGCGCCGTTCCAGGTCCGCGTTGAGCTCCCGGATTTTCATTTCGGCCCGCTTGCGCTCGGTCAAATCTTCCGCGATCTCCACGAAGCCGACGGCTTGCCCCTCCTTGTTCTTGGTCAGAGTGAATAGAATCTTGGCCGGGAACGAGCTGCCGTCCCTCCTGATTTTTTCGCCTTCATAAGACGCCCGGCCCGTTCCCATGAGATCGGCGATGATCTCCTCGAGCCGTCCGGAGTCGATGAATTGCCTGGGAAAGAATATTTCGATGTTTTGACTGCCGATGACTTCCCGGGGAGAGTAGCCGTAAATGACATGCGCGCCCTGATTGTAAGCCAGGATATTCCCGTCGAAATCGGCCGCGATGATGGCATAGCCGATGAGGTGGTCGAAAATGGCGGACGTGAAATCGGTGTTTTTGCGCAGTTCATTGATACGATCCTGCATCAGCTTTTCGCCGATGTCTTCCATGACTTTAGGCGCGCTGAGCGCACACCCTTTTAATGGTGCGGGTGATATCCTGCGGGTTGAACGGCTTGTTGATGAAGCCGGCCGCGCCCAGCGCTTTCGCGTTCGCGACCGTGGTCGTATTCTTATGGGCGCTGATGATGACGACGGTGGGTTTGGGCACTTCCTGCATGAGGACCTTTAAGGCGGCGAAGCCGTCCATGCTTTCCATCATGATGTCGAGCGTGATCACAGTGGGATTGAGTTCCCGATACAATTTGATCGCGTCGTTTCCGTTTCTGGCCTCTCCCACCACGTCGTAGCCCGCCGCCTCAACGATGGCCTTCAGCGCCAGGCGCATGAACCGAGAGTCGTCTACGATCAATATGGTCGCCATGGGATGTGACATGAGCCCTATTAAGGACTATAGCCCCGGGGGACAACTGCGTCAAGCCCTCTTGCGGTCCGCCGACGGCTGCGCCAGGCCTAGGAATCCGGCAGCGTGAGAAACTTGGCGATCTTCGCCTTTAGTTTTTCCACGGTAAAGGGCTTGATGATATACTCATTGGCGCCGTAGTACGAAAGCGCCTTCTCGATGTCTTTGACCGTGTCTTCGCTGGTCGCCATGATGACGGGGATGGCTTTTGTCTTCGCGTTGTCCTTGAGCCTGCGGCAGACGATGTAACCGCTTACGTCCGGCATGAGAACATCCAGCAAAATCAAGTCGGGCCCATGCTTCTCCGCCAGTGGAATCATTTCGTCCGGCCGGGGCGAGCCGATGACGTCCAGGCCGACTTGCTTGAGCATCACTTCCGTGACCATAAGGACGTCCTCCGAATCGTCGATGTGGAGGATCAGCGGTTTAAGACGTTTCGGCGTGCTGAAGAATGCCATGAATTGACTCCTGGCGGTTAAAAAGTCATTTTACTTATTTACCTGCACGCCTGCCCAGCTGAGAATTCCGTTCCGTCTTCCGTTTGCTAATATAACGCCATGGAGATGCGTCTCGTCGATAAACCGATACCGCTGTCGGAAGTGGCGGCCATGGCGAAGAATCAGTTCGGCGACATGATCAAAGCCGTCGTCGACGTGGAGCGCAGGCTGCTCGCGCTGGGAGGAGAACTCCATTGCGATGAAGAGGCTCGGCTTCTTGAAGAAGGCTCCACGCAGGAAAACCTTTGGGGCGTCAACATCTACCCGGAGAAACCGGAGCCGGAGCGCGTCGAGTTTGATTCGATGATCAACATCAGACCGTCGCGGAACAACCTCTCCCGAGGCGTCGAAGACGAGGAAACTCGTCGACGCATCCTTCGCATCGTCGCCGAGATGATCCTCGCATGACGGTCCAACACAAGGACCTGGCCGCCGGAAGGTGGCGGTCGTTCTCGTTGGCTCAGCAACTGGGCAATGTCGGCGGAGAAGTCAGCCGGGCGCTCCGCTGGAGAGGACGAGATCGCGATCTCTCCGATAAGGCCGTGTTTCGAGCGCTGGAGCTCCTGGATCTTTCGATCCGGGACCCCCGCTGGAATCGCCGCCTGAAAGAGTTGACGCGGGCGCGTGAATCCCTTTGCGACGCCTGGCTCGGCGGCAAGGAATACGGAACCCGTCTCGAGGATTTAGACCGTTATTTCTTCGCGTTCGCCCTGCTGGCCAGGAAGCTCTGAGCCGAACCCGGACGAGCAGGATTTTGCTAGGATTGCAGGCGATGCGTCGCCTTGCGGCACTCGCCGTCCTTCTCGCCTTCGGGGCCTCCCCGGCGTCGGCCTCCAGCCTCGACCTCACCGCCTCCTATCGAATGAAGGCGATCTCCTACCAGAACCTCGACCTTAGCTCCGACCCCTCCGGCCGCAACAACCACTCCTTCATCGCCAACGACGCCCGCCTGGGCATGGCGGTCCGCAGGATCCCTCTCCAGTCGCGGGGGGGGGAGGATGCGACCTTGGACGTGGGCCTGCTCCTGCGGGCCATAGGCGTGGCCGGTTCCACCTTGGCCGCGACCTCGCCCTTTGACCGCGTCGCCGACTGCTACCCCGGCGCCGACCTCACCCCATTCATCGAGAACGCCTACGTCCGGGTCAACCGCCTTTGGTCCCTGCCCATCGAGGCGACCTTCGGCCGCCAGAGCTTCAAGCTGGGAAGCGGGCTGCTCTTAGACGACGACGGCGCCGGCCTGACCGGGGTCAGCGTGCGCGGCGAACTGCCCTGGGCCGGCATGAAGGCCGAAGGCTTCGTCTTCCAAGACCGCCGCCCGCTCGCCGCGGGCCCGTCCAGCCTGGGCCTCTTCGGCGCCTCCCTGGACCTGCCCACCGAGGGCACCTGGCAGATCAACCATCTCTTCGAGCGCGACCGCGCCGACCAGATCGTCTACGGCTGCAGCTACGCCGGCGCCCCGTCCACGGACGGCTGCCTGGTCTCCAAGGCCCTGCGCAGCTTCACCAGCGTGCGCTACCAGCTCAGCTACGGCCCCATGGTCTTCGAAGGCGAGGCGGCCCTGCAGAAAGGCTCGGCCGTACCCACGGGCTCCAATGCCTCCGGCAACCACATCACTTATAACGGCAACGCCCAGGTCGTGAAGATGAAGTGGAAGCAGAGCCTCTACAAGACCGGCGAGGGCATCGCCCGCGTGAGCGTGGCCCGAGGCTCGGGCGATAAGCCCGGCACGAAGACCACGGACGAGGCATTCTTCCCCTCCCGCGGCCACCGCCACAACGGCCTGGAACGCTCCGGTTTCGGCGAGTTCTTCGCCGCCACCCCCTACGACGCCTTCGGGGGGAACTACTCGACCTCCACCGCCTCGGGCCTGACCCGCGGCGCCAGCGGCCTCGTGGTGGTCGGCGCCGGCTACACCCCGCCGGCCTACCGCGGCTTCAATCTGGATGTGGACTACTACCTGTTCCAGGCCGAAAGGATCCAGTCCGGCTCCCGGACCCTGGGCACGGAGTGGGACGTCCGCCTGCGCTACCCCATCCGCGACCAGTTCAGCCTGGCCCTGACCACCGCCTACTTCAAGGCCGGCAAGGTCGCCGACCCGGGTAGCGGCGTCTCCCGCAAATATTCCTTCGAAGTCTCCGGGCGCTTCTAAACACCGCTCTTCATGTGATCCCATCTCGGATCAGGGGAACGTTGAAGTTGATAACAGGCCCAGGCGCAGCTCGGTCAATTTGAGATAGGTCGGCAGTTGCGCCAAGAAGACCGGCTGTAGGCGATCAACCGCCTTGAGCTCGACGATCATGCTTGCCGCCACGCGTTCCACCAAAAGTCCGTGAAGCGGGATATCGCGGCAGGTCCGTAGGCCCTTTTCGCCCGGCACTGACGCCGCTCCTAACGCCCCCCACACACCCTTTTGTCCACAGACCGTGCACATGCCTATGTCTTATGTTTGACGTATAAGTCTTATATAATCATCTTATGTCAGCATGATTGTCTTATATATGATCGAATATGGCCTCATAACGCGCATTACCGACATATCCACAGGCTATAGACATATATTATTCCATATGACATAATCACGACATGACCGTATCCCACCGGGTCCGATTGAAGCTTCCCAACGGAGCCGAACTCGAGGCGGAGGGGGAGGCGGAGTTCGTGCGCCGCGAGCGCGAGGAATTCCTGATCCGCCAGACCCCGGTCTGCCCCGAAACCGGCGTCGCGGGGCCGATACGCGAGCCGCGCGTGGACTGGAACGCGGTCGTGGAAGCCCGAAGCGGGGGGCTCACCCTGCGGGGCAAGATTCCAGGGGGCGACAAGGCGGGGAAAGACGCCTGCCTGGCGCTCCTGATGGCCTCGGACAAGCTCTTGAGCCAGCCCAAGCCCACGGCCGCCATGCTGGCCAAGTGGCTGAGGACCTCCGGGTATCCGGTCGGCCGCATGGACCGCATGCTCCAGGACGCCATCTCCCAAGGAGATCTGCTCTCCACCGGCAGCCGGCGGTCCCGGCGCTACGAACTCACGGCCTCCGGGAAGATCAAGGCCCTCATCCTCGCCGAAGGACTGACCGCCGCGGTTCTCGGGCGCCGACCTTAAGCAGAATTCTAGTTGTCCTGGCCGCCTCTTTATGTTTCATTACTAATGATAATACATATTATGTTACTTCCAGACCGTTCTGAAAGACTTGGCATCAACCTTCAATCGCGCGTAATTTCAATCAATTCCTATCGCTAATATATAGTTTATTCGACTAAAACGCGGAGTTGCTTGAGGTTTTCTAAATAAGCACTCGAGACCATGAGGGGACCTCGGAAAAAATCGGCGGGAATCCGGGGAGACGGCCGTAAAAATGTCCGAAAAGTCGGCAAGATCCAAGGCAACCGGGTAAGATCGGGACTCCCATAAAAAACCATGAAAGGACATGGGAGGAGGTAAGCTGGGATATCTGGAAAGTCGGCAAGTTCCGGGGTCTGGAGGACCCCGGAACGGGGTTGGCGAAAAAACCGCCTGCGTATCCCGGCCCAATCAGCGATATGCAGGGGAACCGAAAACACCATGAAAGAAAGGGAGGACCCGTACCGTCAAGAAACAGAGGATAAGAAAAAAACCATCAAAGGGGGAGCTCTATTTCCAATACTTGGAAAAGACCATTGAAGCTGCTTGCGATCCGCTTCAACAGGCGCTGAGTCAGCCTTTGATGGTTTTTTCGATCTCGGAGGGGGGCAGGAAAAGACCGACGCCGATGGCGGCGTAACCCCCGAGGATCAGGAAGGGAGAGACCGACGCGGCCAGGTTGCGCCCCATGGGATCGGCCCGGGAAAGAACGAGGAATCCGATCAGCACGGAAATCCCCCCTGCCGTCAGGAGGAGCTTGCCTCGGGCGGACAGGGTCTGCGACGGGGGCGGCGACGCGGGAGCATCCGTCTTTATGGTCTTTATGGTCTTTTTGTTCCTGGCCATGGGTCTCTCTCCTACTAGGTCTCGGCGGCGTAGAGGTCTTTAATTCTCTCCCGGCGGCGCGCAAGCAGCACGCGGCGGCCGTCTACTAGAACCTCCGCGGCCCGCGGCCGGGAGTTGTATTGGCTGCTCATGGCAAAACCGTAGGCTCCCGCCTTGCCCACGGCGAGGATGTCCCCCCTCTCCATGGGCGGCAAGCTGCGTCCAAGCGCGAGGAAGTCTCCCGATTCGCAGACGGGCCCCACCACGTCCACCGTGATCTTTCTCCCCCGCCTCGGCGTGACGGCTTCCACGGGATGCCATGCGCCGTACAGCGCCGGCCGGGGCAGGTCCGTCATCGCCCCGTCGACGATGAGGAAGCGGCGCATGCTGGTCTTCTTGCGGTAGAGCACGCGCGTAAGCAGTATCCCGGCGTCGGCGACGAGGTAGCGCCCCGGCTCCAGGAGCAGCCGCATCTGCGGCCACGGCGCGAAGGCGTCTTCGAGGACGCGGGCCATGGATGCGAGGGCAAAAGGCTTCTCGTCCTTGTAGGCGATGCCGATGCCCCCGCCGAGGTCCGCGAAAGAGAGGCGGATGCCCTCCTCTTCCAGGCGCCTAATGGTCCGCGCCACGCTCGCGGCGGCCAGTCGGTAGGGGTCCAGCGTCGTGATCTGCGAGCCTATGTGGCACTGGATGCCGACGACGCGCAGATGCGCGTCTCGCGAGGCCTTCCGGTACAGGGCCAGGGCCGCGGCGGTCTCCAGGCCGAACTTATTGCGCGCGCGCCCGGTGGTGAGGTGCGGATGCGTCCGCGGGTCCACGTCGGGGTTAAGGCGCACGCAGACCGGGGCACGGAGCTTAAGACGCTTGGCCGTGCGCGCCAGGGCCTCCAGTTCCTCGACGGACTCCACATTGAAGGCGAGCAGACCCGCGCGCAGGCCCGCGGCCATCTCGTTCTCGGTCTTTCCCACTCCGGAGAAGACGATCTTGGAGGGCGCGAATCCCGCCCGCGCGGCCCGCGCCAACTCTCCGCCCGAGACGATGTCCGCTCCGGCGCCTGCGCGCGCCAGAACGCGCCCCAGGGCGCGGTTGGGGTTGGCCTTGAGGGCGTAGCAGACGAGGGGCTCGCGGCGCGTGAAGGCCCGGCGCAGGGCCTCGAGGCGATCGCGCGCGACCGCGGCCGAGTACACGAAGAGCGGCGTGCCGTAGCGGCGGGCCAACGTCAGCGCGCATACGCCTCCCAAATCGATCAATGCTTCTTGGGCGCCGCCTTCTTGGCGGTCGCCGCGCGGCGGATGGCCTCGCGCAGGGCGGCCTGGGCCTTGAGGTCCTTGGGGTCGACCTTCAGCATGGCTTCCCAGGAAGCCTTGGCCTCATCCCAGCGTCCGAGCTTCTGGAAAGACATCGCCAGGCCCGCGTGCACGCGCTGGATCGGGATGCCGGGAAGCTCCGCGTTGGCGGCGCCGCATAGGCTGAAGTGGTCGACGGCCTCCTGGAACTTGCCCGCGTCGAGCGCGATCTGGCCCAGATAGTACTCCGCTCGGCGCGCGAAGTCCCCTCCCGCGATCTTGAGTTGGCCGAAGGAGGCCAGGGCGCGGCCCATCTGTTTGGATCCCCACAGGCTCACGCCCAGGTTCTCCTCGACGACGGGATCGGCCGGGTCGATGAACTTCAGGCGCTCATATTCGCTCACCGCCTCCGGGAACATCCCCAGGTGGTAGTAAAGCTTGGCGGTCATCATGCGGACTTCCTTGTCCTCGGGGTAGTGGCGCAGGAAGCGCTTGTACTCGGTGAGGGCGAACGGGAAGAGTCCCTCGTCCTGATACATGATCCCGAGGCAGTAAAAGATCTTCGGGTCGAGCGCGCCCAGGTCGCGGGCCTCCTCGAGCACGCTGATGGCCTCCACGTAGGAATCCTTGCCCCTCTCGAAGAGCAGCGTGCCCAGTTCGACGAGGGCCGAGATGTCCTGCGGGTTCGCCTTGAGGCGCTCCTGGGCCGAGTTGATCTGCGCGTTGAGCTGCGGCGGGGCCGGAAAGCCCGCGCGGGGACGCGGCATGGGCTTGTCACGCAGCATCCACCAGAGCGATCCGAAGAGCGCCGCGATGGAGAATCCCGCCGCCCCCATCAGGACGCGACCCTTGAGCCACTGCGCCCCCAGTCGCCAGGGAGCGCGGACGGCCTTAAGGCGCGGCTCGTCCGCGGTCCTGCTCGTCACCCCTTATCCTCCGGGGAGAGGAGTTGGCCCAGCGTCAGCGGCGGCGGGGCCTTCATATACTGGGCCACGCGCTTGCGGTCGTGTATCTCGCTGAACTTGAGCGTGGAGGCGCGGATCTCGAAGTTCGCGAAGTCCACGCCCAGCACGATCGCCTTGATCGGGTCGCCGATCTTGTAGACGATATCCGTATCGCACTCGGCGGCCGGCACGAACGCGTTCGTCTTTGAATCGATCTCGAAACGCACGCCGTGCGCCCCAACCTCGGTGATCTTCCCCGAGACCGTAGACTTAGCAATGAAGCGGCGCTTGAGGGCGTCGGCCGGGTTCGGCTGGAGCTGCTTGATGCCCAGGAAGAGGATCTCGCCCTCCTTCTCGGGCTTAACGAGGACCTTGACCTTGAGCTTCTGGCCTCGCTCAAAGGCGGCCGGGTCCGGCTTGCCCCAGGCCATGTCGGGCGCGCGCACCATGCCCTCGAGTCCCCCGATGTCGATGATCAGGCTCTCGGAAGAGACGCGCACGATCCGCCCGATGCGCACCTCGCCGGGGCGCAGCTCGGAGGTGATCTTGACTTTGCGCTTGCCGGCCTCTTCCTCGAGCACCGCTTTGCGCGACAGCACGAGTTGGCGCTTGGAGGCGTTGACCTCGATGACGTAGCAGCGAACGCCGGTGCCCACCATCTTCTTCGGGTCGCGCACGGGGCGCAGGTCGGCCAGCGACGCCGGCAGGAAGGCCTGCACGCCCTGGACGTCCACGATGAAGCCTCCCTTGACCGAGGACGACACGAGGCCGCGCACGCGCTGCTTCTCCGCGTGGGCCTTCACCGCCATCTCCCAACCGAGTTCGATCTTGGCCTTGAGGTGGGAGAGCGCGATGCCTCCGCCCTTGAGCCCGCCGACCTTGATGACGGGCACGCGCTGGCCCGGCGTCGGAGCCGGGTGATTGGGAGTCGAGAGGTCCGACACGAATTCGACCAAGGGCACCGCGCCCTCGTTCTTCTCGCCCACGTCGACGAGGACCGCGTCCTTGGTCACGGCGATCACCTTCACCCAGGCCACCTTGTGCTCGGCGAGCTTCTCGGAAGTGGCGGCCTGTTGTGCGAGCAGCGCCTCCATGGTCTCGCCCTCATGGCCGGGCTCGTTCTCCGCATCCCCCGTCTCGGGGCCCGCCTTCTCCCAGGCCCCGGTGTTCAAGTCGGTCTTCGACTGCTCCATATCCTTCCTCCTGAATCAGATCCTTAATAAAGAATTCACGGCGTCCATCACGGCCCGGGCGTACGCCAGGGCCGCCTCGCGCCCCTCATCTTGAGCCGCCTGCAAAGGCGCGCCGAAGCGGACCTCGAACGGCCGCGACCACGGGAAATCCGCTGTTCCCCGCACGCACACGGGGAGCACGGGCGCTCCCGTGCGCGCAGACAAGAACGCCACGCCCGTCTTGGGCGGACGGCTCTCTCCGGGACGCACGCGCGTGCCTTCGGGGAAGATGGCCAGAGAGTCGCCCCTCTCCAAGACGGCCAGGGCCGTGCGCATCGCCCCCAGGTCCGCTCCGCCGCGGTCGAGGGGAATGCAGCCCGCGGACCGGAAGAACCAGTCCAGCGCCGGGTTCTCGAAGAGCTCCTTCTTGCCGAGGAAACGCGGCCGCCGCGCCGGCCCGATCGCCGCGGCCAGCAGAGGCGCGTCGACCACGCTGACGTGGTTGCAGGCCACGAGCAACGCCCCCGAGCGAGGGACCCGCTCCAACCCCGTCACGCGCAGACCCCAGACCGCTTGCGCGAGCGCGCGGACGAAACCCTCGCTCCACAGCCGGCAGCGCCCGTCCGCGTCGCTCATCCGGCATTCCGCTTCGCTTTGCGGCGCACATGACGGAGAATCCGGTCGGCGACTTGGTGCATGGTGAGGTGGGTCGAATCGATGACCAGGGCATCCGGCGCCTGCTTGAGGGGGTTGATCTCGCGCTTGAGGTCGTTGAGATCGCGCTTGAGGATGGCGGAGAGGATGGCGCCCCTGTCGGCCTCCTGGCCCGCGGCCTTGAGCTGGCGGTAGCGGCGCGAGGCGCGCTCCTCGGGGCTGGCGTCCAGATAGATCTTGGCGTCCGCATCGGGGAAGACGTGAGTGGTGATGTCTCGGCCCTCCATCACGATGGAGCCGCTTGCGCCGAGTTCCCGCTGGAGCTTGGAGAGAAACTTGCGCACGCCGGGATTGGCGGCGACGCGCGAGGAGTTGACGCTGACGCGCTCATCGCGAATCTGGAGCGTGACGCCCTGTCCGTCGAGGAACGTCTTGAGGGTGGTCCCCCCCTCTTCGACCGGCTTGAACTCCCAATGGTGGCGCTTGGCCAGGGCGAGGACCGCCTGGTCGTCGTCGAGGTCCACGCCCGACTCGAGGGCCTTCCAGGTGAGGGCCCGGTACATCTCTCCGGTGTTGATGAACTTGTACCCGAGGGCCTTGGCGACGAGTCCTCCCACGGTGGACTTGCCCACTCCGGCCGGGCCGTCCATGGCGATGATGAGGCCGCGGCGACGGGCCTTCATGCGACCGCCGCCGACCGGCGAGGAAGGGCCTTGTGCAGGGCCTTGAGCAGGGTCTTGTTCTGGGTCGGCGTGCCTATCGAGACGCGGATGAACTGCGGCAGGCCGTACTCGTCTAGGGGACGCACGATCACGCCCTGGCGCAGGAGCGCCTTGAACAACTCCCGCCCCGGCAAAGGCGAGCGCGCGAAGACGAAATTGGTGGCCGACTCCCCGACGCCGAAGCCCAGGTCGCCCATGCCGCGAGCCACGAACGCGCGCTGCGCCTCGTTGAGCGCCACGGTGCGCTGGACGAAGGTGAAATCCTTGAGCGCCGCGACGCAGGCCTGCTGGGCCGGGAGGTTCACGTTGAAGGGCATTCGGATGCGGTCGAGCCAGCCGACCAACTCGGGATCGCCGACCGCGTAGCCGACGCGCAGACCCGCCAGGCCGTAGGCCTTTGAGAAGGTCCGCAGCACGACGAGGTTATCGTGCTCGGCCACGAGATCCGAGAGGCTGCGCGGATAGCCCGGGATCGCCTGCGCGAAATGGAAATAAGCCTCGTCGAGGACGACGAGCGCGGTCTTGGGCGCGGCCTTGAGCAGGGCCGAAATCTCGTCGGAGGTGTTGTAGGTGCCGGTCGGGTTGTTCGGATTGGCGACGAAGACGAGCTTGGTGCGCGGGCTGGTGGCCTTGGCCATGAGCTCCAGGTCATGGGTCCAGTCCGTCATCGGGACCTCGATGACGCGCGCGCCCATCAGAGCGGCCTGCTGTTTAAAGCGGATGAAGCCGTGCTGGGAGACCACGACCTCGTCCTCCGTCTCCAGGAACGCCTCACAGAGGAGCCGGATGATCTCGTCGGAGCCGTTGCCGACGATCACGGACTCGGGCCGCACCGTATGGAACCGGCCCAGCGCCGCACGCAGTTCGGGGCTGGCGCCCTCCGGATAGAGAGCGTTGGACTTTCCCGCGCGGCGATAGACGGCCATGGCGCGGGGCGAGGGGCCCAGCGGGTTCTCGTTGGAGGCGAGTTTGATCACGGACCGCAGTCCCAGCTCGCGCTGGACCGATGCGATGGACTTGCCGGGCTGATAAGGGAAGATTTCGCGCAAGGCGCGTCGCGGCGGGGTCATGAAGGCCATTTTTCGAGAGACAGGAGCGCCAGCATCCGCGCGTCCCGCTTGTCCCTCCTGAATGAGAAATAATCGTCCGGATGCGACGCCGTGCACGGCGCGACGGTCGAGATGCGCTCGGGACGCAGCCCCGCCGAACGGAGTTGACGGTTCGTCTCCGCGGCCAGATCCAGGAAAAGGTCCCCGCCTCGGCGCAGGAACGAAGACGCCGGAAAATCATTCTCGAACTCGGCCCCGACTTTATAGCAGCAAGGACCGATATGAGGCCCCGCCGCGGCGAAGAGCCGTTCCGGCTCGATGCCCAGAAACTTCCACATCGCCGTCGCGGCGTGAAGGGCCATGCCCGCGGCGGTCCCCCGCCAACCGGCATGGAACACCCCTGCGGTCTTGCCGCCATCGGACCAGAGAAAAAGGGGCACGCAATCGGCGGCATAAACGGCGACCGAGCGGCCCTCGTCGTCGGGACCGAGGATCCAACCGTCTCCCTCCAAGCCCGGCGCCGAGTGGACGGCGCGATGGACGATCGTTCCGTGGACCTGATTCAAGGTCATCGGCTCGGGAAGGCCGAGTTTCGCCGCCGCTTCTCGGCGTCGAGCTGCGTCCTTCATGTTCCCGAGCCGCCGGGTCGTCACGCCGTGCCGCAGGCCGAGTTCGGAGAGCCTGGCGTTGACCAGGAATCCGTCCCTTTCAAGCCACTCGCGCGTCGTCACGCTAGGCGGCGGCATGATCGGGGACCAGGACCTTGGGGCGCATCTCAGGCGTGCGGCGCATGGGACGCACCCACTTGGTGAAGATCGAAGGCTTCAGCGAGTGCTCGTGCACGAGGCGCACGACCTCGCCGACGGGCTGGAAGCTCTCCCACTTGATGCGAAGGATGCGCACGCCGGCCTGCTCCATCTCGCCTATGAACTGGTCGTAGTTCCGCTTGAGCATGCGCAGGTAATCGAGGCTGATCATCTGCTCCATCACGCGGCCGCGAGAGTTGATGCGCTTGATCGCGGTCTCGGGCCGGCAGTCGAGATAGATGAGGATCTGAGGAAACACCAGCTCGCGCAGGACCATATTGTCGAAGAGGTCGAGATAGGTGTTGTAGTCCAGGTCCGTGATGAGCTTGTCGGGGTGCTCGTTGAGCATCCGCGCAAAGATGGTGTCCTCCCAGATGGTCCGATCCTGGACCACGCCGCGGATCTTTCCTAGACTGATGCGGGCGACGAACTCGCGGTGCTGGCGGAAGCGGTGGTTGAGAAGCCAGACCTGCATCATGGTCCCGTAGCCCTTCATGTCCTTGTAGAAGCGCTCGAGATAGGGGTTGCCGTCGACCTCCTCCAGGATGGGCTCGAAGTTGAGCGCGCTCGCGAGATCCATGGTGAGGGTGGATTTTCCCACCCCGATCGTTCCCGCGATGCCTATGTATCCTTCTGCGAACATAATGTGTCTCCTTAGAAAAGTTTCCCCGGATCACGTCGGCTTGATCTCCTGTTCAATGCCCCGCAGCGCGAGCTTCAGGTCGTCGGGGCTGGAGGCGGCCGCCAGGACCTCCGCCTCCGTCGCAAGCCCGTCCCTGAAAAATTTGACCAGAGACTGGTTGAACGTCTGCATTCCGTAGAACTGTCCCTTGGTCAGGGCCTGGAGGATCTCCTGCGCTTTGTTGTCTTCGATCTGCTTGCGCACATGCGGCGTGTTGATGAGAATCTCCACGGCGGGCAAGCGTCCTCCCTTGCTGGAGGCCAGCAGGCGCTGGCTGATGATGGCCTTGAGGCACTCGGCGAGCTGCAAACGCACGAGTTGCTGCTGGTGCGGCGGATAGAGGTCCACGACGCGGGAGATGGTCTGGATGGCGTCGATGGTATGCAGGGTCGCGAAGACGAGGTGGCCGGTCAGCGCCGCGGTGATGGCGGCCGAGGTCGTCTCCGGATCGCGCATCTCGCCGATGAGGATGATGTCCGGGTCCTGGCGCATGGCCATCTTGAGGCCGTCGGCGTAGGATTGCGTGTCCTCGCCGATCTCGCGCTGGCTGACGACGGCCTTCTTATCTTTGTGCACGAACTCGATGGGGTCTTCGATGGTGAGGATGTGCTCGGAACGGTTGTCGTTGACATAGTCCATCATCGCGGCCAGCGTCGACGACTTGCCGGCGCCCGTAATGCCCGTGACAAGCACAAGGCCGCGGTTGTTGTCGGCGATCTTCTTGAGGGTCGCGACCGGCAGATGCAGATCCTGGAGGGTGGGAATCTGGGTGCTGATATAGCGCACCGCCAGGCACAGCTTCTGACGCTGGCGATAGGCGTTGACGCGGAAGCGCGCCACCTCCCCGGCCTGGAAGGAGAAGTCGCACTCGCCGCGCTCCAAGTAGAGCTTCTTGGCCCGACCCGAGGCGACCTGCATCAGCATCTGCTCGACCTCGACGGCAGGAATCGCGTCCGCGCAGATCTGGGAGAGTTCTCCGTCCACGCGGATGTAAGCGGGCCCCCCGGAGCGCACATGCAGGTCGCTGCCGCGTTTGTTGACGAGGACTTGGAGCAGTTCTTGAAGACTCATGGTCGCCTCCTACGGCGATGGATGCGACCATTTCCGCGCATAGGCTTGGTCACTTGAGCTTCCTCACTTTAAGGCGAAGATAGGCCGGCTTGGTCCAGCGGTCGGACTCATGCATGTTCTGGAGGAGCTTCGCGTCGGAAGACTCCGAGTAGACGGGCAAGGGTCGGCCGCCCAGGCCGGGTCGCGCGGAGGAGCGCAAGGCCGCGCGCGCGCCGCGGCGCGACGGGAAACCCGTGGCGATGACGGTGACGCGCAGCGCGTCGCCAAGAGACTCGTCGAAGACGTTTCCCATCTTGAGGTTGACTTCGGGGCTGGCCGAGCCCTGTATGGTGGCCATGATCTGCTCGACCTCGGAGGTCTTGAGAGTCGACTTGGTGCCGGCGATATTGACGATGAGCCCCCTGGCCCCGTCCATCCCCACGTTCTCGAGCAGGGGAGAGCTCATCGCCTCGCGGGCGGACTGGAGGGCTCGGTCAACGCCGCGGGACTCGCCGATGCCGATGAGGGCCTCGCCCGCGTCCTTCATGACGGCGCGCAGGTCGTTCATGTCCAGGTTGATCATCCCCGGCACGGTGATGAGATCGGAGATGGACTGAACCGACTTGCGCAGGACGTCGTCGACCATGCGAAAGGCGTGGTCGTGCGCCGTATCGGGGTCGATGAGGTCGAAGATGCGCTGGTTGGGAATGACCAGCAGGGTGTCCACGCTCTGCTTCATCTCCTGGATGCCCGCGTCGGCGATGGCGGTGCGGCGCAGGGACTCGAACTCGAAGGGACGCGTGACCACTCCGACGGTCAGCGCTCCCAACTCCTTGGCGAGGCGTCCCGCCACGGGCGCGCCCCCCGTGCCGGTGCCGCCGCCCATGCCGGTGGTCACGAAGACCATGTCCGCGTGACGCAGGACCTCGCGGAGCTGCTCCTCGCTCTCCAGTGCCGCTTCCTTGCCCCGCGACGGGTCTCCTCCGACGCCGAGGCCCTTGGTGACGGTCTCGCCCAGTTGGACGCAGACATGCGCCCGGCAGCTGCGCAGGACCTGAGCATCGGAGTTCGCCGCGATGAGTTCAACGCCCTCCAGACCCGCTTCAACCATCCGGTTGATGGCGTTGCAGCCCGCCCCTCCCACGCCGAGGACCTTGATGACGGCGCGCTTCTCCTCCATCTCCTCGGCCAGTTGGATCCTCACTTGAAGATGTCCTCGACGGCGAGCACGAGCTTGCGCATCCAGAGGGGCCGTTTGCGCGCCACGGTCCGCGCGTCCACGCCGGCCCAGCGCGGGGTGGTGGAATAGTAGAGCAGGCCCAGCGCCGTGGAGTACGCCGGAGAAAGCCACGCCTCGTCGACCTCGACGAGGTCCGGGTGCGGCACGCCCCGGCGCACCGACACGCCCAGGATCTGCGAGGCCGCCGCCTCCATTCCGGGCATCAGGGCGCCGCCGCCCGTCAGGATCGCGCCGCCGGGCGCGACCACGTCCGCGTAGGAGGAGTTCTGCAGGTCGTCGGCCACGACGCAGAAGAGCTCCTCGACGCGGGGAAGGATGATGCCCATCATGGTGCTGGTCTTGACCCGCAGGGGCGTACGGCCGTCGATGCCGTGGCACTCGATGTCCGCGTCGCCGTTGAGCAGGGTCGGGTGCGCGATGCCATGCTTGATCTTGATGCGCTCCGCCGTGGCGATGGAGGTCTTCAGGCCCACGGCGAGGTCGCGCGTGATAAAGTCGGATCCGCAGGCTATCTCCTTCGAGTATTTGAGCGCGCCCTCGCAGTAAACGCCGAGCGAGATGGACTGCCCGCCGAGGTCTATCAGGACGCAGCCCAACTCCTTTTCCTCCGGCGTAACGAGGAGCTCGCCCGCGGCCAGCAGTCCGTAGACCGGCTCGACGATCTCGAAGCCGGCCTGGGCGACGGCGCGCATGATGTTGCTCAGGTGCGCGCTGGAGGCGGTGACGAGGTGGACGTCGACCTCGAGCAAGGAGGCCTCCATCCCGACGGGGTTCGGCACGCCCCGCTGGCGGTCCAGGGAGAAACCTTGGGGAACGACGTGCAGTATCTCTCGGTCGGAGGAGAGCGGGATGGCCCGAGCGCTGGCGACCACGGAGGTGACGTCGTCGGCCGTGATCTCGCGGTCGGTGCGCGCGATGTTGTAGGCGCCACGGTTGTTGAAGGATTGGAGATGGCTGCCGCGCACGCCCAGCCAAACCGACGAGACGGTGGAGCCGGAGGCGGCCTCCGCTTCCTCGACGGCGCGGTTGACGGCGGAGGCGGCCTCGATGATGTTGATGACCACGCCGCCCTTCAGGCCGCGGCAGACCACGCTCGAGCCTCCGAGGACTTTGACGGCGCCGGTGGCCGCGTCCGGCGCGCCGATAAGGCAGGTCACACGCCCGCTGCCCATGTCCAGGCCCGCCACCAACTCCATCTTGGTCCTGCGGCTCATCGAGCGCCTCCACGGGTTCCCGCGGCCGCAATTTGACCGAGAGGCTTCAACGAGATGGGCTTCAAGAGCACTTTGCCGTCCGCAAAATAGCGCAGGTCAGCGGCCAAGGCGCCCGGCTCCTTGGCACGCGCGTCGATCATCGCCTCGGACAGGCGGGCCAGCTTCTCCTTCGTCCAATCGAGATGCCCCCACAAGACGGTGGTCCCATCCTCGAGCCGCGCCTCCCAGCCGTCCTCGGTCGAGCGGTAGGACAGGACCGCGAGCGGGGCCGGCAGCGCGCCGACCTCGCAGAGGGCGGGCCACTCGCGCGCGAGGATTTTGAGCTCCTTGGCCTCGGCGCCCGCGACATCGACGGCGGGGCCGGAGAAGGAGAAGACCCCGGCCGGAGCGCCGAAGACGGCGCCGTCGTCGCCCAAATAGCCCGCGGCGCGGCCGCGGCGCAGAACGGGAGCGACGGCTCGGCGCAGGACGGGCGTCAGGGTCGCGCGTTGCTCGCCCCAGGGGCGGCGAACCGACACGTCGGACACGCAGGGAAACCTCGCTTTCAGGACCTCGGCCTTCTCGCCGGCGGAGCCCGGGGCCGCGTCCACGACCGCCTGGGTCAGCGAGAGGAAGGGTTCGGCCACGCCTTCCACGGACACGCCCCTCATCGAAGAGGCGATGGGCATGGAGAGGCGCGCCCGGGAGAGGGCGGAGGCGGCGTGGCGCGCGGAGGCGGCGGCCAAGCCTCCGAGGATCAGGACGGCGACGACGGCGGCCGCGGTCCGGACCCGGCGGGCGCGCGTCTGCGGGCGCGCGACGACGCGATAGCGGCGGGAGGTCGCGCGCCTACTCACCGACGATCCTCATCTCAAGCTCGAGGTCCACGCCGAAGGCCGCGCGGACTCGCTCGCGGATGAGGTTTACGAGAGCGAGGACATCGGAGGCCTTGGCCTCGGCAAAGTTCTCGATGAAGTTGGCGTGCATCGGGGAGACGCGCGCTCCTGCGACGGCATGACCTTTCAGCCCCAGCTCCTCGATCATCTGTGCTGCGAAGCGGCCGGGCGGATTCTTGAAGATGGATCCCACGTTGTAGGTATGGATGGGCTGGGTTTTCAGTCGCTTCTGCTGATTGCGCGCGACGACGGTCATTATATCACCTTTGTCCGCGGTCTTCAACTGGAGCGTCGCCGACAAGATGACGACGTCCTTGAGCGAACTCTCCCGGTAGGAGAAACGCAGATCGGACCTGGGGATGACCCGCGCCGAAGCCTCAGCCGCACCGACCGCCGAAACCTCGGTCACGAGCGGCCCGATCTCTCCGTCGCGCGTGCCGGCGTTCATCGCCACGGCGCCGCCGACGGTGCCCGGCACTCCCGCCAGAGGCTCCAGGCCTGAGAGGCTCATCTTCGCGCAGGCGACCGCGAGCTGAGGCATGCGGACCGCGGCGCCGGAGCGCACGGCGAATCCGCCGAGAAACTCGACGACTTCGAAGTCTCCCGTCAGGCGCAGGACCAGGCCGCGCATACCGCGATCCTTGACCAGCAGGTTCGAGCCCCAGCCCAGGACGAAGACGGGCGCCCGCGCCTCGCGCGCCAGGCGCAGGGCGGCGAGGACCTCGCCGCCGTTGCGGGCATCCAGGAAGACGTCGGCGGGACCGCCGATCTTGAAGGTGGTGTGGCGGGCGAGAGGCTCGTCGAAGCGGGCGTGAGGGAGGACCTCCCCAAACCGCCGGCGCCAATCACAATCCATGAATAGTCTTTTACCATTTAATGATAGTATGCCGTCATGGACGGCGCCTGGGCGGACCGACTCGAGCGTCGCTTCGGATTGCTCGCCATTCCGGACCTGCCGAGCTTCCTGACCGGGATGACCGTGGTGGTCGGAGTGCTCGCGCTCATCAAACCCGAGTTCTTGGGCGTCTTGATTCTAGAGCCGGAGTTGGTGCGCGGCGGCCAACTCTGGCGCCTGCTGACCTTCCTCGCCATCCCCCCGGTCCTGCCGCGAGACCTGTTCTCCATCCTCTGGCTGGCGTTATGGGCCTGGTTCCTGCACAGCTGCCTCAAGACCCTGGAGCTGGCCTGGAGCGAGTTTAAGCTCACGATCTATCTCGGCCTGGGCGCGTTCGCCGCGGCGGCCGCCTCGCTCTGGTCCGGTGAGCCCACGGGCAACGGGATGCCCATCCTGGCCTGCTTCCTGGCGCTCACCCGAGTGGACCCGGAACGCATCGTGCTGATCTACTTCGTCCCGGTGAAGATGCGCTGGCTCGCCAACCTCGCCTGGCTGTGGCTGGGCCTGCAGTTGATCACGGGCCACGCCTACCAGCGCGCCCTGGTCCTGTCCCTTCTGGCACCCTACCTCTCCTACTTCGGCGAAAGCCACCGCCGCGAGTTGGAGGAGGCTTGGCGCCGTCGCAAGGGACCGCGGTGATCTCGCTCGCGCTGGCCGCGGCGCTCGCAACCCCCGCCTGCGCGGCCTCGGTCAAGCTCTTCGCCTACGACAAGAAGGGCCGCGAACTGGACCGGCCGGGCCTGCTGGCGATCCTCGCGCGCGCCGACGATAAAACCGCGCACGACGCGGCAAAGTTCCCTTTCTGGGCCTTCCCGGTCGACGGCAAATCTCCCCCCGAACGCGTGAGGCTCGAGCAGAAGGGCAAGCTCCTCTTCGCGAGTTGGGCAGGAGGACCCGCGCGCCTGGAACTGGTCTGGCCCGTCGCAGAAGACGGCTTCAACGGCGTCTCCAGCGACAACGAAGGTCACGGCTTCTCCGAGGGCACGGCGGTCTTCCTCAATGAGGATCTCGCACTCACCCAATACCGCCTTTTCAAGGACTCTTGGAAACGACGCACGACGGACTGGCAGCCGCTCTACCAGCCGGGCAAGGAAGCCAAGGATCTGGCGGAGAAGGCCAAAGCAGCCATGGCCGAGGCTGTCCGCCAGAAGGAGGCGCCGGCCCGCGCGTTGGCCTTCGACAAGGCCCTGCAGGCGACGGCCCTGGCCTGGGAGAAGGAACTCTTCGAGCACGGCCTCCAGCACGTCGTCGACGAACGGCGCGCCAAGAACTATCGCTTCGGGTTGACCCTCGACGACACCCTGGTGCAACGCATGGACGACGCGGACTGGATTACGAAGGAGGTCTCGCGTTCAGGCTCGGACTGGGTGCGGCTGGTCTTTCGGCCCAACGCCTCGGACTTCGTCTACTCCTCCCTACGCTCCTTCAACAAGTATGACGGGATGCTCGCTGAGTTGAAGAAGAAGAAGATCAAGGTGATGGGCTGCGTGCTGGACACGGCGCAGTGGCCCAAGACGTTGACCCCCGAGGCCTACGCGGAGCGGGTCAAGAATATCGTCCTGCACTATAAAGGCAAGGTGGACTCCTGGGAGGTGGGCAGCGAGATCAACGGCGACTGGCTGGGCGGCGGCGCGCAGCCTTTGGGCCTCGATCAGATCTACAAGATCTTCTCGGCCGGCGCGGCCAAGGCCAAGGAACTCGACCCCGAGACCGAGACTGTGGCCACGCTCTACTGGTGGGAGGCGACGGCCCCGGACCGGGAACACTCCTTCTCCGGCTGGTTGGAGACCTACTCGCGCCGGGGCTTCGGCAAGAACGTGGACATCGTGGGGCTGTCCTTCTATCCCGAGGACAACCCCGTCGGGATGTCGTTCGAGCGCGCCTTCGACGCGGCGGCCGAGGCCATGCCCGAACACAGACTGATGCTCTCCAGCTTCGGTTACGTCGAAAATACCGAGCTCAAGGGCTACTGGTGGCTGGCCCCGGACGACGTGGACGACGCGCGCAAGGACATCTCCATCCTTTACACAACGGCCTCGTGCGCCATGAGCCGCTCCCTCGGCGGCGGGTTCTGGTGGCAAACCCTCCAGCAGATGCTCCCCGCCGGACACCGCAAGACCACCGACCTCTTCAATGTCTACCGCCGGACGCTCGCGCGACTGGGACGCAAAGAGTAGCGCGGGGCGGCGGCGGCGGCCTACATCGTCGTCGCGGGCGGCAGGATTTTCGATATCTTCGCCTTCAAGCGCTCGGCCGTGACGGGCTTGATGAGATATTCGACGGCTCCCAACTGGAAAGCTCTATCCAAGTCCTTGCCGGTCTGCTCGGCGCTGCACATCATCACGGGGATGGCCGCGGTCTTCGGGTTCTCCTTGAGCTTCGCGAGGGCCTCTATGCCGTTCATCCCCGGCATCGTCACGTCCATAATGATCAAGTCCGGCGTCTTCGCCTGGGCCATATGAACTCCCTCGAGGCCGTTGGATGCCTGCAGCACCTCGTAGCCCAGCTCGCTGAGGAGCTTGCCCAGAATGATGAGGATGGTGCTCGAGTCGTCGACGGTCAGAACCGTCAGCTTCCTAGGACCGGTCTCCGTCTTCGACGACTTCCAGAATATCATCGCGTCCCCTCCCCCATGATGTTTATTTAACCTTATTCGCCGCGGCGAAGTGAACGGGAATTGTCAGGGCGCGCACGCCCGCGCGCCCCCGCCGGGCTCGACTCGGACGTCAGCTCTCCCGGGCCAATATGACGATCAGCGGTTCATCCGGGCACGTGAAGGTCTCCGACTGGGAGATGGCCAAGCGCGGGGAATGGATCGCGAAATCCGACCCGTGCACGACCGTCGGCAGGGACAAGGCCATGCCGGCGCGCAAGTGGGGCTTGAGATTTCCCGCGATGACGTTGGCCAATTCCGCCACGGCGTCCTCGGCGGCCGGGCCCCAACTCATCGCCTCTTCACCCAGCATCGCCCCGGCGACCTTCAGGGCGAGCGCCTCGCTCAACCGCAGGATCACGGCCATGCGATCCTCGCCTCCGCTTATGCCGATCATGGCGGCGATGGGCAGGAACTCGGGAGAGTCTCCGCCCGGGCGCGCCTCGATGCCGACCATCCCCTTGAAAACGCTCGCCACCACCTCCGCCAACACGGTTCTTTCCACGCGCAAGCTCATGCGAACCCTCCTCTCATGCGGCAGCTCGTCAAAACGCAGTCCTTCATGCCGTGCCCAGCATAGCTCCTCTGCCGGGATTCTTCAAGGGGCGATTTTCTGCGTCCCTGAAGCCGCTCAGCGCGGAGCGCCGAATTCGCACGTGACGGACAGTCGATGCGCGGCGCCTAAGTCGTTGATCAGTTGGAAGCCGTAATCGATGAGGAAGGCCCCCCTCGAGGACCCCGGAAGCTGGATTCCAAGACCCGCCGTCCACCGCGACCGCTGGTTCTGCCCCCACTGATAGCCCGCCCGCCAGCCGGCAAAGCTTCGGCTCCAATATTCCAAGCCCGCGGCCACTCCCTTCTTGTTCTCGCGGTCCGCCGTCGCGTCGAGGGCCCCGGTCAGGCGTCGAGCGCCGATCTCCGCAACGGAAGCCTGCCATGCGACCCCCAAACGATAGGTGAGCGGAAGCGGGTCCACGGTCTGCTTGTATTTGAGTCCCGTCCCCAAGTTCTGGACGACCACTCCCCACCGCAACCCCTGATCCTTCTTGAGACTCAGGAATCCCACATCGAACACGGAGGTCCCCGCGGAATATTGCTGGGCGAGAGTGGCACTCCAATAGCGAGCGGTCGCCCCGACATAGAGTTCATGACCCCTCGACTTGGTCAGGCCCCAATCCTCGGTGACGCGCGCGGCATAGGCCATGCTGACGACCGTGTCCCTCCCCGCGGAGATGCGCTGCGCGTCCTGGAAGGCCCCGGAGGCATCCGTCCGGATGAGATCCATCTCGCCCAATTGCGAGACCAGGATCGAGACCCCGATGGCGTGTCTCATGGGCGACTGAGCAAGCTTGGTTCCCCCCAGCGTCTCATCGTGCAACAGGACGGGCGATGCGCAGCCGATGAACTCCGTGTTGATGTCCGCCAGTCCCCGGTCATACATCATGCCCAACTGCCGGTGCGTGAGACTGGCCAGCCCCGCGGGATTTAAGTGGATGGCGGTCACATCGTCGCTGACGGCGGCAAAGGCCCCTCCCATCCCCATGGCCTTGGCGCTGACGGGATCCTTCAAAATGACCCCGAACGCCGGACCGGGATGCGCGCCGGCCAACAGGCCGCAACACAAGAGACCTCGCCATGGGCGAAGACTATTTGACCAGGATCGCTTTCTTGGTCTCATTGATGCCCGGAGCCCGGATGCGGATCAGATAAAGCCCGCTGGCGAGGGTCTCTCCCCTCTCGCTGCGTCCCGTCCAACTCCAAGTCCGCACTCCGACGCCGGCATCCTCGTCCGCCACGGTCTTGACTAGGGTCGCGTCCGTGGTGAAGACCTGAATCTTGACGCGGCCGGCGTTCTTGAGCGTCAAGCGCACCGTCGCCTTGCCCGCCTGGGTCGGGTCGAAGACCCCGTTCCAGACGGCGGCCTCGCCTCCGGCGGGGATGACGTTGAGTTCGCGAAAATCCCAGACCACGAGGTCCCTCGTCGTGACGAACACGGTATCGTCGAGCGTGATCCTCAGCTTCACCTGCGAGGCCAGGGGATAGTTGATCGAGATATTTCCAAGTTGGACGCCCCCCGCGACGTTGACCTGCCCCGTCACCGTGAAAGAAACGGTGTTGCCGGCGCCGAGTTCCCGGTTGAACTGGTCCGTCAGAAAGATCCGGACCTGCGGAGGGGCGAAGTCGGATGAGATCTGGACCGAGAACGCGTTGAGCGCGTAGCCGTTCTGCACGAAACGATCGTTGGGATTATCGGAAAAGACGACGACGTCGGGTGCGTTCGAGGCCGATTTCAAGACGTTGAGGCGTCCCGCGCCCAATTTGCCGACCAAAGTCGGATTCTGAGCGTTGATATTATCGGCGCCGGCGGTCAAGAGATCGCGAACCGAGGAGGCAAGCGCGCTCGGCGAGCGGGAAAGGATCAATCCCGCCGCGCCCGCCACCATGGGACAGGCCATCGAAGTGCCGCTCATAAGCGCCGTCCCCCCTCCCTTCGCGGTGGACAGGATGTCTTTGCCGGGAGCGCAGAGCGTCACCCAGTTCCCCCGATTGGAGAAGGAGGCCAATTGATCTTTATAATCGGTGGCGCAGACGGCGATGACGTCGGAATAGGCCGCGGGGTAGAACGGCGTCTCATTGCCGTCGTTTCCGGCGGCCGCAACCACGAGCGCTCCCAAACCGACGGCATAGTCGACGGCGGCCTTCACGGCAGGGTCGTCCGTCGTCCCTCCCAGGGACATGTTGATGACTTTGGCGCCGTTGTCGGCGGCGTACTGAAGGCCGCCGGCGATCGCGGAATCGGGGCATCCGGCGCCGCCGCAGACCCTGACGGGCATGACCGCGGCCCGCCACATGAGCCCCGTCGTCGACGCGCCGTTGTCGCCCTCGGCCGCGATGATGCCGGCCACGTGGGTCCCATGGCCTTCGGTGTCGTCGGGGTCGGCGTCGTCGTCGATGTAATCGTAGCCTGCGATGCGGTTGGCGGCGAGGTCCGCATGGGTCTTAGAGACGCCGGTGTCCAGGATCGCGATCTTGATCGCGGACGAACCGGTAGTCCGGTCCCACGCGAAGGTGGCCTTGACGTCCGCGCCGGCGGTCCCTCCCGTTTGGCCGGTGTTCTTGAGATGCCACTGCTGGGAGAAGTCGGGGTCGTTCGGCGTCGTCTCCAACACTCTCGAGAGATAGTCCGGCCCGGCGTATTCGATGAGGGGCTCCGACTTCAGACTCTCGGCGAATTGCTCGACGTCGATGGAAGGCGGGGCCTCCAGAACGCTCCAATCATAGAGATCGGGAACGAAGACGTCGCGTTTGAGAAGAGACGAATAACGGACGACCGAGTGATCGGAAACGTCCGAAAAGATCTTCTTGAGGCTGATGACCCCGTAGCGGGAAAGAAGACCTCCCAATTCGCCGGGGAGCCGGGCGAACTGGGTCGTCGAGACTTTCCCCGTGACCCCGGACGCCAGCCTGCGGAACTTCACGATGACGCGCCCCGGAACGTATCCCGGCGCGGACCGCGGGGCCTGAGAAAACGCCGGCCCCCCAAGGAACAGCAGCGCCAGGCACGCCGGGAGATTTCGGGCCCGCGTCAGCCCTCCCGGCCCAGCATGACGATCAGAGGTTCTTCCGGGCACGAGAAGGTCTCCGATTGGGAGACAGCCAAGTGCGGGATGCGGACCCTGAAATTCGACCCGCGCACGACCGTCGGCAGGGACAAGATCAGCCCCGCGCGCAAGTGGGGCTTGAGATTTCCCGCGATGACGTTGGCCAACTCCCCCAGGGCGTCCTCGGCGTCCGGGCCCCAACGGATCGCCTTGTCGCCCAGCATCGCCCCGGCGGCCTGAAGGGCGAGTTCCTCGCCCAGGCGCAGGAACACGACCATGCGATCCTCGTCCGCGCTCAGGCAGACCATAGCGACGATGGGTTGAAACTCGGGAGCGTCTCCGCCCGGGCGCACGTCGAGGCCGGTCATCGCCTTGAAAACGCTCGACATCACCTCCGCCAACACGCTGCTTTCCACCAGCAAGCTCATGAAACCCCCCTCTCATTGAGTCGCTCGTCCAGACGCATCTCTTCATGTCGGTGCGACTCTGAACCCACGCGGAGCGTCCCGGCTTTCGCTCTTGGTATAAAAGCATTTTTGCTATAATTATTTAGGTTTGGGAGCTCGTAGCTCAGGGGTAGAGCATGCGCCTTTTAAGCGTTCCGGGCGCTTCTGCTGATGTCTGCCGCCGTGATCCCCCCTCGACAATCCGACGAGCCCGACCTTATGCCGTCTGCCCCGCCGATACGCTTTGAGATACCGGAGTTGCACCCAGGTTGCACCGCTTCCAATCGGTCGCGCCAGGGCCAGGCGTCCGCGAAAAAAAGCATCCTTTCACCTGGCCCATGGATTTTTTTCTTGATCGGGTGTCGGGAGCCTCAGCCCCCCATGCGCCGCTATCCTGCACCTATAACTTTGCCGAAAATTCAGCGCCCAGCGCACCTCCTTTCTGGTAAACTTCCAGCTGGAATGTCAACGCGATCCATGATTCCCGTCGAAGGCATCGAGCGGCGCATCTACTTCGTTCGCGGCCACAAGGTCATGCTGGACAGCGATCTGGCCGAGCTTTATCGCGTTACCACGTTCAATCTCAACAAGGCCGTCAAGCGCAACCGGGACAGGTTCCCGCCCGACTTCCTGATCCGGCTTTCAAAGAGCGAGTGGGACAACTTGAGATTCCAGATTGGAATATCAAGTTTGCCCGCCTGGGGCGGACGGCGCTATCCACCGTTTGCGTTCACCGAGCAAGGCGTCGCCATGCTTTCAGGAGTGCTTAACAGCAAGAAGGCCGTGCATGTCAACGTCGCCATCATGCGAGCTTTCGTGCGCATCCAACAGCTTCTCTCGTCGAACAAAGACCTTGCCCGCCGTATCGAAGAACTTGAAAAGCGGCACATAAAGCATGATGAGGACTTCAAGGTTGTTTTCGCGGCCATCAGTGAACTGATGGAGCCGAAGGCCAAGCCGAGGCCGCAGATCGGATTTAAGCCGCACAAAGAATAACGGAGGACATCGGGAACAATTTAATCAACTAACGTTTTGGCTTCACACGGGACCGCGTGTAAGAGCGCGGTAAGCTCACCTCGACACTATGGAAGGAGCGCACATCGCGGGCTTCCGCTTCCACGATCTTCGCCATACCTTCGCCAGCCACTTCATCATGCGGACCAACGACCTGCCCGCGCTCCAGCGGCTCTTGGGCCACTCCACACCAGCCATGACGCTCCGCTACGCGCATTTGAGCAACGGGCACATGGCGGCGAACATGGCGACCTTCGAGGCGGGAATGCCCGCGAAAGGCTGGAATCCGGTGGCGGAGCGCCCCGGCTTTCGCCATCGCGCGAAAAGCATTTTTGCTACAATGACCGGCGTCGACGAGCTCGTAGCTCAGGGGTAGAGCATGCGCCTTTTAAGCGCGGGGTCGTGGGTTCGATTCCCACCGAGCTCACAGTTTTCACTTTTAGCCTCCATCGTCTAACGGTTAGGACGCGGCCCTTTCAAGGCTGAAACACGAGTTCGATTCTCGTTGGGGGCAGACTCTAAAACGTCGTGTTTATAGGCGGAGACTGTCGAAAGGCGGTCTCCGTCTTTCTTTTGGTCCCTGGCGCTTATGCCCTGACGACTTGACTGCTCGTATCTTGAGTTTCAAAAAAATAACTCTTGATATTGATTTAAGTTTCTCGCGCTCAATACGGCTCTCATGACGAGCGGCGCCGAGCATTCATTCTCAACGGCCCGCGTGAATCCGGAATATTGGGGTCGGCTCGTTGAATCGGCGGTGGGAGCGCATCTGCTCAACGGCCTCTCCGGGACTGGAATCGAGGTTTTATACTGGCGCGAGGCGAACCGCGAGGTGGACTTCGTCCTCAAAGGCAAAGGCCGCGTGACGGCCCTCGAAGTCACCAGACGACGCCCCCTGAGAAATTGGTCGCTCCCTAGAATCCAGACTCATCGTCGTTCGTATGGCGCAGTTCCTCAGAACTTCGGCTTGAAGCCAGCGACGATCCCGCGCCAGACCCGGCGCTGCGCCGCGTCGATCGAGCGCGGAGCGCTGTAGACGAGCAGATAGAACCCCGCCGAGGCGTACACCGCAAGATGCTCCTCGCGCACGGCCACCTCCTTGGAGGCCATGCTCTCGGGCGGGATGAACTCGGTCGTGTCGCGCTCGAGGCGCAGGGCCCGGCGTCCCGCCGCGACGGTCTTCTCCACCGGCCCGTTCTTCCAGCCCTTCATCGGGATCGACGAGGGCTTGGTCAGCCGCGCCATGTAGGCGTGCGGATCGGCGTACAGCGCATGGCCGGGACGAACATAGCGCAGGATGACGCGCGCCGGCAGGCCTTCGGCGGCGGGACCGGTGAGAACGGCGCCGCCGGGCTTCTTCTCGACCGACCAGCCCTCCGGCGCGCGGAGCTGGAAAGACGCGTCGACGACCGGCTTCCCGGGGGGTCCCATCGTCTTGGTTCCAGGTTGGGGCGCGGCGGCGGCGCCGAGCGCCCCGGCAAGAAGAAGAGTCATGAAGAGAAGCGTCATGGGGCCCCCGGGACCGTCAGGATGGGCGGGGGCGCCCTCGCCTTGGCGAGCGTCCCTTCCTCGGCTTGGATTTTCTTGAAGCGCTCCATCGTGATCCGGGCTTCGGCCTCTTGGCGCCGACGCAGCAGCGCGTAGTGTTGAGCCGCTTCCCCCATCGTCTCGCGAGCCTTGGCCAGCCACTCCCTCAGGGAACCGCTTCCGCAGACGAGCACGTCCGCCTTGAACTCCTCCTCGGATTCGTAGTTCTCCTTGAGAAGAGGCGCGAGGTCCAGCTTCCCGCGCTCGGCCTCCCGCAGCGACTCCCGTCGCGAAAGCTCCGCATTAAGCACGCCGATGACGCGGTTGTGCCAGACGATGCGGCACCAAGCGTGGCCTTCGTTCGAGAGCACCTCCGGATAGTGCGAATTGGGCACGGTCCACGCGAAGTAGTCGGGCCCCTCTTCTTCCATGCGCCGCGCGCGCTCGAGCCCCGTCTTGAGGACGTCCGAGCGCTCGCCCTCGGCCTCGGCGAACGCGCGGAACTTAGGATCGTTCTTCATCTTCTCAAGGAGGAACAAGGCCTGGACCTGGAACGCCTCGACCTCGTCGCCCTGATGATAGAGGCGCGGCTGCTTGTTGTCGCGCGCCCAGACGTCCTGGCGGTGGTGCTGTGCCTCGTGCACGAAGGTTCCGATGAGGGTCCGCGCGAGGTCGCGCAGGAGCGCGGGGTCGCGCTTGAGTTCCTCGACCGACGCGCCGCGCGACTTGACGTACTGCTCCACATAACGCTCGTTGAAGAAGAGAGTGTTCCCTCCGTCGTCGTACCAGCCGAACGCGCTCATGTCCGTCATTGAGAATCTCACCTCCAGAGGGACGCGGGAGTAGAATGCCTCGAGGTCCTTGCCCGCGAAGGTCCCCCCGGTCTCCTTGAGCAGAGAGGTCTTGAGCAGGTCGCAGACGACTCGGCGAGACTCCCCATCGAAACGCTGGTCGGGGCGGGGCGGGGCGGCCTCCAGGAGCTCGCGGGGGCGCTCGCCCAGGTTCTCGAAGAACTGGGATAGCGCGCTCAGGCGCGCCGGCGGGTCCGCGGCGCCGGCCGCCTCGGCGAGCAACGCCCTCTGGCGCGCATCGACGCCGGCTGCGGCCCGCGCGCGCGCCAAGGCCATCGACGTGGAGGCCTGTTTCGCCAGTTCCCAGCGCCGCCAGGCCTGCGTCATCTCGTCGTAGCCGAGAGCCTCCTGGATCTGCCCTGCCCGCGACCGGAAATCGGCGACGCCCTTCTCGTCGCCGGGATTGAGCTTGAGCAGGACATCGCGCTCGCCCAGCGCCCAGCGCCGCATCTGCTCATGGCGATCGAGGAAGGCCATCTTCGCCCAGGGAGCATCCTGCTTCTCTTGGGCAAGCCAGGCCTTCTGCTCCTCGGTGAGCGTGCCCCAGCTCCACAGAGCGGAGTCGAGTTCCCGCAGCTCCGCGGGGCCGCGCTCGGGCATGTACTCCTTCACCCAGGAGGTCAGCGCGTTGGCGTCGAGGCAGAAGGTGCAGCCGGTCCGCCGCAGCAGGCCGAGGCGGATGGAGCGCGCGTCGGACGCGCCGCTGACGACGCCCTTGAGATCCTTGAGCTCTGCGGCCCTCTGAAAGACCTCCCGGAAGAGGTCCGGCTCGGAGACCTTCAGAGCGTCCTGGCGGGGCCCGTCGGCCAGGAAGTTCATCGCCGCGAAGGGATCGTTGTCGCGCAGGATATACTGGCGGAGGTAGTCCGCGTCCGAAAAGGCGCACACCCTCGCCGCCGCCAGGAGAGCGGCCGCCAGAAGGCCTAGGGCGCGACAAGAGCGGGTCATCGGGGTTCTCTCCAACTTGGGAAGAGTAACCCCGGCGCTCCTGAAAATCAAGAGATGATTCTCCATGTTCACGGACTTTTACGGATGAACCCCGAAGCGTATCGGCAAGGACAACTGGGATTGGAATGGAACTCCGCGTCGGCGCAGTTCATGACACAAGGGCGAGCAACTCCGGCTACCGGATAAGCAGGCCGTCTCTCGCCTCCTGGATGCGGTGGCGCGTCGTCCCATCGATAGGCGCAGGGGCCTGCTTGAGGGCCTTGTTGTAGACCTCCAGGGCCTCTTGGCGTCGTCCCGACATGGCATAGAACATACCGAGGCTCTGATAAGCCTGCTCGAACCTGGGATCGAGATCGATGGCCTTGATCCAATCCTCCGCAGCATCATTCTTCCTCCCGGAGAGGAACCGCACGACTCCCCTGTCGCTGCGCCATCGGGCGCAACGCGGCTGTCGGCGAACCAGACGGTCGAGAATCCCGAGCGCTTTCGGGTAATCCTTCAGGCCCTGATAGAGGAGTGCTACGCGCCCGAGATCCTCCGGTTCCAGATCGAGACTCAGAGTCCGCTTGATCAATTCCACCGTCAATTCGAGTTCGCCGTCTTGGAGGGTCGCCTCGGCGGAGTTTAATAATAATTCAGACTCGTGCTCATGGCCGCTGCTTCCGCTCGTCAGGCGGGCGACCAACCACGCCGACATCTGACTCTTGCCAAGGCGCCGATAGCGGTCCAGCAGGGCGTGCACGTGGTCCTTGTCTCCTCCCATGATCGCGCTCAGACGGTCGTCAAGCAAGGGGCGCGGCGTGGATCCATTCCGCCCGGCTTCAGCCAGGCAGCGGCGATGGAGATCCACGCCGTCGGTCGCCTGGTCGTATTTCTTGACGATGTCCGACAGAAGATCACAGGAAAGGCTGTAGTCTCGGCCGTAGAAGAGGTCGTGACGGCCCAGCCAGTCGAGGCCTTCCTGATCGCTGAGGATCCGACTGCGTTCCGCCAGCGCAACCATCTGCATCCCCATCCACGCGGAAAAGTCGTCCGGATCAAGCCTCTGAGCGCGTTGGAAGAGTTCGCGTGCCATTTCCAGACGCTGGCGGGGATAGGCGTGGCGCGCGGCGACGCTAAAGAGCCACCGGCCGCTCGCGAGGAGGGCTTTCGCCTGGTCACGACGGCTGAGGGATGTGCGTCGGATGCAGTCCGCCTCATCTGTGAGGGGGCGGCGGATGGGCTCCCCGAAGGTCGTGGATATCTCCTGGGCATAGGCCGCCGCCAGCAGGCGGTAGCCCTCGATATTGGGATGGTGGCCGTCAGAGAATAATGTGTTGCCCGGAAGAGCGTGCGGGGAGTGGGCCTCGAATATCCTCTCGGCATCCGCGAGAGGTACGCCGTATTCCCCGGCCAGAGCGCGGATCATTTCGTTCTGTTCGCCGCTTGCGCGCCCGAAATTCCCCGCGTCGCCGGAATCGACCAACTCACGGTAGAAGCGCCTGGCGAGATCGTAGTGCGCCAACGCCTGATGGCAGCGCGCGATGCGGTACTTCAGATATCGTCGCAGGGCCGGATGAGACGCAGACTCGGCTTCGTAATGACGAAGAGCCTCGCCGTAGCGTTTCTGCGTTTCCAAAAGCATCCCGTGTTCCAGGACCGAGCGCGCCTCGTCCTGCTTGACGTTGTCGATGGACAACCCCGGATCTATGTCGGCGGTATTGGATACGACCGTCGCGAGAATAGGCGTCAGTCCTTTCCGAAAACTCATCTCGACGACGCGCCGCAGATGATAGTCCCAACTTTCCATGCTCCTCAGGCGGAGGAGAGGAAAATAATTCTCGACGAGGTACCACAGGTCTCTCAGCAGCGTGGATCGGGCCGTTGCAGCGCGTCGGAACCGTTCATAGGCGGGCGGAGGGTCGTGGCGGCCTCCGGTGTCGTTGTGACCTGAATAAACCAGAGTGACGCCGGGGTTGCGTCCGTCTCGGGAGCTCAACTGCCGCTCGAGCGCCACGGATTGGGGATAGATGCTATGACCTCTTGCGGCCACGGTGATGATCCGGATGCCGCGGCTGCCGATATGGTCCTCGAATTGTTGGGCCACGAGGCTGGCAGGCGCGAGCTTCTCACCGTAGGGTTCCCCGACGGCTGTGGATTCGCCGACGACGTATATCTCAAAGACGCCGGTCTTGGCTCCCCGTTCCAAGAGGCGCCGACAGGCCCAGTAGCCTCGGTCGAGCGCCTCCGCAACCGAGAAAAGGACGGCGTAAACGGCCAGAATACGGAGTCGCGAGAAACCCGATCCTACATCTCCCTCCTTTCGTTTCATATGTTTTCGGTCGAGTATAACACGTAGGCAGGCGCCTCTGAAACCACACGATATAGACTTCAACGCAGGCACGCGCCGCGAGTACAACGCCGACCAGGCGTCCCGAGGGGTGCGCCCGCCCCGAGCGCGATCAGTTGCAATCGCGGCCAATCGGCTATAATACGCGCTCATTGAACCCACATCAGCCACCTTTCGCGCCTTGAGAGGAAACACCATGCCCGGCACACATCAATTCAATCGGATCCCTCTCCTCGTCGGCACGGTCGTCGGCGTCGCCATCATCATCCCCCTCGCCTTCATGATCGGCTGCGACTCAAAGGCCGGCGCCCGCACCGGCGAACAACTCGTGCAGGCCACCTGTTTCACCTGCCACGGCGCCGGTCTAGCCGGCGCGCCCGCCATCGGCGACAAGAGCGCTTGGGAACCGCTCATCGCCAAGGGCCTCGATGGTTTGCTGAAGTCGGCCATTGCCGGCAAGAACGCCATGCCGCCCCGCGGCGGCGCGAACGCCACCGACGCCGAACTGGCGCGCGCGATCGCCTACATGGCCAACAAATCCGGCGCCAAGTTTACGGAACCGAAATAAAAATGGAGAAAGGCAAACCCGAGGAGCTTAAAACCCTCGCGGGAAAAAACTTCGGCGCGTGGAAATCCGCCGGCCTGCCCGGCGCGCCCGCCGCCCCGACGCTCTCCCCCTCCGCCTCGCCTTTGCCCGCCACCGCGAATGCCGGCTTAGAGATCGTCGTCATCGCCGGCCCGGCCGACGTCATCGTGCCCCAGCTCCAAGGCCATGGCGTCGTGCGCGTCTTCGACGCCGAGGGGCGCGCCAAGAGCCTCGGCGCGGGCTGATTCCGAGTTCTATTTGGCGACGACGAGCTTGTCGACGACCTGTCTGACCCCCTTGACGCCGCGGGCGACGTTCAGCACCTTGGCCTTCTGCTCGGCGGTGTCGAGCACGCCCTTAAGAGTCGCCTCGCCCTTGCGCACCTTGATGTCGACCCTGTCCGACGGCACGCCGCTTGCGGCAATCAGCTCGCTTTTGATCTTGGCGTGGATCCACTGGTCGGATACGGTCTCACCGGATGAGCGCTTATCCTGCGTGGCGACGTAGCCGGCCTCGGCTCCCGCCCCGCCCACGACCAGCAGGAAGCAGCCGTTGAGCTGGGCCGCAAGGGCGCCGAACCCCAAAAACAACGCCGCAGCGCGTCCGATGACTAGTCCCTCAGCGTCAGCGCGCCGTCCTCGTCCGAGGCGGTCAACTGCGGCGTCTGATCGCGGTTCTGCTGGCGGGCGGCGTCCTGTACGCGCGGCGTCAGATAATCGTAGAGCTCCTTGAGCGACGCCGCGCCTTTCCGGCCATTGAGGCCCTTGAGGAGGTGATACGTGAAGAGGCCGTGGCCCTGAGACTCCTCGCTTCCGGATATCTCCGAGGATTCTGAAGCGGAAAGCACGACGACGCGGCCGATGGCGCCGGAACCCGTGTCGATCTTGCCGACAAGCGGCCGGGTTCCCTTGGGGATCACCGAGCGGCCGCCGGCGCCGGAGAAGCAGGAATCGAGCGCCACGATCACCTTGCGCGCTTTCAGGGCGTTGAGGCGCGCGTAGAGCCTCTTGAGGGGATAGCCGGTGTTCTCCAGGAACTTCACGTCGCCGTCCCATGGCACAAGATACGCCTCGCCCGTGCTGATGCCGGGCGAACCGTGGCCGGAAAAGTACACGAACACCTTCGAGTCCTCGGTGACCTTGCCGGGCAGCCAGGACTCGACGTACTTCTCCATATTGCCGCGCGTCACCATGTTCCCCGTCAGATACACGACGTTCCGCCGCGGGTAGCCGAGCGCGTAGAGATGTTCCTTGACCGTGCCGGCGTCGCGCTCGGCGAAGTCCGCCTGGGCGATGGATGCGTATTTTTCGATGCCCATCACCAGGGCGAAGTTGTCGGCGTTCTCCGGCAAAGCGTACGCGGGCTTGTCGACGTCGGAGTTGTAGATGGGCTCGGCCTTCTTGGACGCCTCCGCGATGCCGGCCTTGACCAGCGACTGCAGTTCGGCCTTGCTCACCGCGGGAGCGTTATCGGAACCGACGGGTACGACGATGTGGTTGAAAGCGTCCTCGTAGGCCGCCTTATAGGCGGCCTGGATCGGGCCGGTGCGAAACATCCCGAAGAAGATGAAAGAGAACGGCTGGCTGCTCGTCCACGATCTTTGGCTCAGCACCTTTCGCTTCCTCAGCAGCGAGGCGCTCCCGATGACGATGGCCGAGCCCTTGCGCGGGCTGATCGAGAAGAGCAGGTAGGCCTGGTACATACCGGCCATGAAGCTGATATCGCCGCCCTCCATGTTGGCCGTAAACTCGGTTTCCAACTTCAGAGCGTCCGGCGGGACCTGCGCGCCGAAGGTCGCGTCGATGATCTTGCCGAACTTGGCCCCGTCGCGCAAGTATGCGATGAACTGCTCCTTGAGGGCCTCCTCGGCCTCCTTGGTGTCGACCGAGGCCTTGTTCTTGACCGCGAACTTGGTCAGGTACAACTCCTCGCCGGCATAGCTGTTCTCCTCCTGGATGGCGCCCGGCGCGTCGATCTTGACGACGCGCGGGGAGGTGGCGGCGCAGCCGGCAAGCCATAATGCCCCCAGCGCGAGAAGCGCGCGACGCGATATCCACTGCATCGGGGCGACTTCCATCGTGGATAGGCTAGCTTCGTTATGTGCGGCTGTCAAGGAGGCGAACGCCGTGAGGATCGGGACCGCCGACTACGCCCCGTGGAACACGGGCAACGTCGGCGGCAACTCAAACGCGCCGTCTGGATGTGTGCTAAAATATGATCACGTCATTAAAGATCGCCGTGTGCGGCGCCTCAGGGCGCACGGGTTCGCGCGTCGCGGAGCTTGCGGCGGCAGATGAACGCTTCCATCTGCTCGCCCGTGTGGATCGCGCCCAGATGGTCCGGTTCGAAGGCGAGGTCGGCGCCTGCCAAGCCGTGGTCGATTTCTCCGCGCCCGAAGCGACCGTGCGCTACGCCGCCGCCTGCGGCCGAGCCAAGGTGCCCTTCATCAGCGGCACCACCGGCCTCTCCTCCGGCCAGCGCGCCCAGGTCGTAGCGGCGGCCAAGCGCATTCCCGTCTTCCTCGCCCCGAATTTCAGCCGGGGCGTGAACCTCCTGATGCACCTCGCCGCCGAGACCGCGCGCCAACTTCCCGGTTACGACGCCGCCATTATCGAGATCCACCACAAGACGAAGAAGGACGCTCCTTCGGGCACTGCCCTGCGCCTGGCCCAGGCCGTCATGGAGGCCCGCGGCACGGGAGAGCGCGTCCCCACCGTCTCCCTGCGCCTGGGCGGCGTGGTCGGCGACCATGAACTGCGCTTCGTCGGCTCTTTCGAACGCCTGGAGCTCATCCATCGCGCCGAGTCGCGCGACGTCTTCGCGCGAGGCGCTCTGGAAGCCGCGCTCTGGTCCGCCAAGAAGAAACCCGGCCTCTACGGCATGCTCGACTTGATGGCTCTGAGATGAGCGCGCGCACCCTCTGGAGGCGCTGGGTCGGTCTCTTCGAGGACGTCGAAGGCGCCGACGAGCCGCACTACGACCCCGTCCATCTCGCGACCGTCCTGATCTCCTGCATGGTCGTCATCGGCGCGCTCTACTGGCTCCTTTGGACCCTGTTCGTCTACGAAGGAGGCCTGCCGTCGAAGGTCGGCCCCTTCCTCGCCGTCCTCATCCGCGCCAAGACCCTCAAGGAGTACGGCTGGCTCGGCACGCCCGACCACCAGGGCCTCTTCGAGGGCTGGCTGGCCAACCTCGTCGCCCTTGTTCTGTGCGCGACCCTCATAGCGCTCCTCTTCAAAGCCGACCGCCGAGCGGTTCGCCGCTCCCGGTGAAGTTGGAACCCCGACCGACGAATTGTTAGACTCTGGTCCCATGGCCGATAAGAAATTCGTGACGACCGCCACCCTCCTCGATATGAAGAGGAAGGGCCTGAAAGTCGCCATGATAACCGCCTACGACTTCCCCATGGCGCGCATCGCCGAGGAGGCGGGCGTCGACGTCGTCCTCGTCGGCGACTCGGTGGGCATGACCAAGCTCGGCTATGAGAGCACCCTTCCCGTCACCGTGTCGGAGATGCTCCACCACACCAAGGCCGTCAAGCGGGGCCTGACCCGCGCGCTCCTGGTCACGGACATGCCCTACCTCAGCTACGAACTCGACGTCCGAGAGGCGGCGCGCCATGCCGGCCGCTTTCTCAAGGAGGGCGGCGCGAACGCCGTCAAGCTCGAGGGCGGCATGGACGTCGCCCCGACCGTCAAGGAACTCGTCAAGATCAACGTCCCGGTCTTCGGGCACCTCGGCCTGACGCCCCAGGCCGTCAACCGCCTCGGCGGCTACAAGATCCAGGGCCGCCTCCCCGAGGACGCGGAGCGAATCCTGACCGACGCCCACGTGCTCGAGGCCGCCGGTTGCTGCGCCCTGGTCCTCGAGTGCGTCCCCGCCGATCTCGCCAAGGAGGTCACCAAACGCCTGAGAATCCCGACCATCGGCATCGGCGCCGGCCCCCACTGCGATGGGCAGGTCTTAGTCAGCGACGACCTGCTGGGGCTCACCGAGGGCGCCGGCGCCAAGTTCGTCAAGCGCTACGCCGAGCTGCGCGTCCAGGCGGTCAAGGCCGCCTCCGACTACTGCCGCGAGGTCCGGGACGGGTCGTTCCCGGGACCGGAGCACTCCTTCACCTCCCAGCAATGACCCTCTGGGCCTCCGTCGGGCTCATCGTGGCCGCGGCCGCGGGCGTCGTCGCCTTCTGCTGGTGGGGCGCGGGCATCATCCTCCACCCGCCCGCAATGTCTCCCATGTGGATATTCCCGGAGCAGTTCGGCCTGCGCTACGAGCGCCTCTCCTTCAAGACCTCGGACGGCCTCGAACTCAACGGATGGTTCATCCCCTCCCCGTCCGGCGACAAACGCACCATCCTGATGTGCCATGGCTGGGGCGACAACAAGGGCGAACTCCTCAAGCAGACCTACTTCCTCAACGAAAACGCCGGTTTCAACCTGGTCTATTTCGATTTCCGCTCCCATGGCGAGAGCGCAGGCGAGATCACCACCATCGGCGGTCTCGAAATGCGGGACTTCGACGCGGCCGTGGCCTGGCTGCGCGCCGCCAAGCCGGCTCTCTGCGACCGCGTCGGCGTCTTCGGCCTGTCCATGGGCGCGGCCGTCGTCGTCGCCTCCATGATCAACCATCCCGACCTGCGCTGCGCCGTCGTCGAGAGCCCCTTCTCCGACTACCGCGGCGTGATCCGGCGCTGGGCCTGGAACAACTTCAGGGTCCCGCATTTTCCCCTCATCGACCTAGTGCTCGGGATGCTGCGCCTGCGCGTGGGCGACCCGAAGATCGACGCCTTCAACCCCGTCGAGGCCGCCGGACGCATCGCCCCCCGTCCTTTGCTTGTCATCGGCGCAGAGCTCGACGACCTGATGCCCGTCGACGACGTCACGCGCGTCTTCCACGCCGCGGGCGAGCCCAAACAGCTCTGGATCGTCCCCGGCGCCTGCCACGCCAAGTGCCGCGAAGCCGCGGGCCTGGAGTACGAGACGCGCGTGGCTGGCTTCTTCCAGAGGAATCTTTGACGGCCGCCCCCCTCGCGCGCGGCAAGGCCGCCCTCCGCCGCCGCGTCGCGGCCTGGCGCGCGAAGGGCCTCTCGGTCGGCTTCGTGCCCACCATGGGCGCGCTCCACCGCGGGCACGCGGCGCTGGTGCGCCGGGCCGCGGCGGAATGCGACCGCGTCGTCGCCTCCGTTTTCGTCAACCCCCTCCAGTTCGGCCCGAAGGAGGATTATGGCCGCTATCCCCGCGCCCTTCCCGCGGACCGCCGGCTCGTCGCGCAGGCCGGGGCCGACCTCGTGTACGCCCCTTCGGCGCAAGAGATGTACCCCGAGGGGTTCCAGACGAAAGTCGAGGTCGAGGGAATATCGCAGCTCTACTGCGGACGTGACCGGCCGGGCCATTTCCGCGGCGTCGCCACCGTGGTTTTAAAATTGTTTAACCAAGTACGGCCCGACCGAGCGTACTTCGGCGAGAAGGATTTCCAACAACTGGGAATATTGAAGAAGATGGTCTCGGACCTGGACGTACCCGTGAAGATCGTAGACGTGCCCATCGTCCGGGAAGACGACGGCCTGGCGCTCTCCAGCCGCAACGCCTATCTCACGGCCCCTCAGAGAGCCGCGGCCCCGGCCCTGCGCTCGGCCCTCCTGGCCGGACGGCGGGAGTCGTCCCGCCGAGGCGCCACGCCCCGGACGGTCACGGCCGCCGTGGAACGAGCCCTCTCGCGCGGACCGATGCGGCTGCGGTACGCGGCCGTAGTCGACTCTGACACCCTCAAGCCATCCCGGGACCTGCGCGGCCCCCGGCGCCTGCTGGCCGCCGCCTTCCTGGGCCGGACCCGTCTCATTGACAACCTCGCCCTCGAAAAGCGACGATAAGCCCGATGCCCCACGCGAAAGGCCGCGCCCAGGCCCAGACGGAGAAGTCGGCTAATCCCTCCTACAAACGCGAGCAGTACTGGGTGGACGCTCCCCTCCAACTGCAGATGGTGGGCTTCGTGCTCATCCTGGTCTCGGCAAGCCTCTTGTTGACCGCGTTCAGCGTCTTCCGGGGCATGACGGAGGCCTCCATCCAATCGCGCCAGATCTTTCACTCCCTGGACTGGATCAAGGGCTCCCTGCGCGCCCCGCTCCTGCTGGCCTCGGCCATCTCGCTCTTGGCCAGCGGGCTGATGACGCTCTTCTGGTCTCACCGTTTCGCCGGCCCCTTGAGGGTCGTCTCCGCGGGCATCGCCCGAATGCGCCACGCCAACTTCGTCGTGCCGGTGCGCATCCGAGTGACCGACGCCCACCAGGACTTCGCGCGCGAGTTCCAGGAGATGCAAGAAGAGCTGCGCAAGATGCTCGAAAGCGACCGGGCCCGCGTCCATGAGGCGAAAGCCCGCCTCGAGGCCGCCGAGAAGGCCTTCGCCGAGGGCGCCGACGCCCGCGGCGAGGTCGCCAAGGCCCTCTGCGAACTCCGGCACGCCTGCGCCAAATACCACGTATGAGGAGGGCCGCGCTCCTCGCGGCCTCCCTGCTGACCGCCCGCGGCGCAAGCGCCGCCGCCCTCGATGCCTTCGTCGACGCCTTCACGCCGAGCGGCGTGTCGGTCCTCGCCGACCGCGGCTACCTGGTCGTCCAGGGAGGACGCGGCTCTCGGCGTCTGGCCGCGGTCCACTGGAAGGCTCTCGAGGCGCTGGCCGAGGCCGCGCCGTCCTGCCGCCGGCTCTCGGAGCCTCCCGCCGAGGGCCCCGACGGCCTGGGTCCCTGCCGGGCCCTGCCGTTCGACGGGGCCATGACGCCGCGCCTGCACCTCCTGGCCTGCGCCGCGGCGGCCGAGAGCGAGGAACGTTGGTCGCTGAGCGCCTCGAGCTCCGCTCTCGCCGAGCCCGCCGGCCTCAAGAATCTCTTCGAGACTCCGTGGGGCGTCGACCTGGCCCGCCGGCGGCGCGCGGACCGCCTCGAGGACCCCGCCTCCCTGGTCAAGCCCTTCTTCGCGGAACTCCTGGCGGGGCCCAAGCCAGACGCAGAGGCGATCAAGCACTTCCTCGCGGTCACGACCGCGCACGGCGTCTCCGGGGCGAACGCGAAACTCGCCGAGGACGCGGCCCGCGGCGCGGCCTCCGAGGAGCTGCGCGCGATGATCCGACGCTACCTGCACGACGAGCGCAGCCGCCGCGGCCTGGCCCTGGCCCGCGAGCGCGCCGCGGCCCTGCTCGCCGACAAGGAGACCCGCCGGGAGCTCTCCGAGTTGGAGGCCCTGAGCGCGGTCCTCGCCGCCCAGCCCGGACTCATCGCCTCCCTGGAGGCCGCCGTCTCGGCAGCCCCCGCGCCCGCGGGCGCGCCGCGCCTGCGCTTGGCCCTCCATCTGCAGGAGCCGACGCGCCTGGGGCAGTACGAACTCGGCGACCAAGCCGTCGTCTCCGGGGCCTACTGGGTGGACGGCCTCGCGGAGGGCGCCTCCGTCGAGGTCGAGGAGTCCACTTTCCTCGAGACCGCCCGCGGCTTCTCATCCCTCGAAACCGTGAAGCGCAAACTCTCCAACGGCGGACCCTACTCCTTCGCGCGCCGAATCACCGTGGAGCAATCCCGCGCCTTCTCCTTGCTCGCCGCGGTCTCGGCCGCCTCCGGCTCGGCGGTGTCCGAACGCGTCGAGATTCCCGTGGCTCCCGACTACGGCTTGGCGGTCGAGAAAGAAGCCGAAGCCCTCCAGCTCTCGCTCTCCTGCGACCCCAAAGCCGCCGAAGCCGCCTACGCCGCCCTGGAGGCCCTCGTGGCCGAGGCCGCCAAGGTCAAGCCCCAGTACCAAGACCTCCTCGAACGCTCCCGAAAGGGCCGCGCCCAGGCCGCCGCCGACGTCGAGTCCCTGGTCAAGCTCGAAGAAGCCCTGGACGCCTCGCGCGCCGACGCCTCGCCCCAGCAATGCCGCTACGAGACGGCGCGAACCGACGCCGCGATCTCGCTCGCCCGCAAGCTTCCTCCCGGCTGCGACCGCGTCCTGCCCGAGCTCTTCTCCCAGCGCGCGGCCGTCTCCCGGCGCGCCGCCGACCAGGTCTGGTTCCTCAAGGCCTCCTCCGAGGCGCGCGCGCGCCGCCGAGCCTGCGACCTCCAGGCCGCGGCCGAACGCTGGACCCAGTCCCTGTCCGTGCTCGAGACCGATCCCGCCGCGCGCTGCGGCAAGACCGCCGAGGAAGCCCGCCGGGCCGAGGATGGGCTGGCCGCGGTCCTGCGCTCCCTCGCCTGGACCGAGGTCTTGGACAAAGCCCTTGACCAGGCCGAAGCCGCGACCGTTCCCGCCAAACGCCTGGAAGCCGTCCGACCGGCGCTGGCGCGCCTGGCGTCGCTCGAGGACCGCGAGTGCCGCCGCGAGGCCCTCAAGCGCGCCCGGCGCCTGGCCGCCCAGGCGGGAGAAGACGAGACCGGCCCGGCCGACGCGGACCTGCCGCGCGAGGCCACGCTGACCGCGGCGCTTGGGGAAGTCCGCCGCGCCCGCTCGCGCCTGCTTGAGACGTACGACGTCTCGGCCCAACCGGCGGCCGCTCCCGCAAGCCCAACGCCCGCGCCCGAAGCCAAGCCGAAGAGCGCGGCCAAGAAGCAGCCTCCCGCCAAGAAAGCCCCGCGATGAAGACCGCACTCTTGTTCGCAGCGCTCTTGGCCGCCGCTCTCGCCCCCGCGTCGGCCGCCGCCGCGCCGCCGCGCGGGGAGGCGGTCCTCGCGGCCTTCGGCGCGTCCCTCGTCGAGGACGCCGACGGCCTCGCCGCGGCTGGAGTCCGGCCGGACTCGCCCGCCGCAGCCGCGGGTCTGCGTCCCGCGGACCGCATCCTGCGCGCCGCGCAGGCGGCCGCGCGCACGCGCGCCGAAGCCGCCGCGGCCCTGCGCGCGGTCGGCCCGGAGTCGCGCGAGTCCCTGGTGGTGCGCCGCGGCCTGGCGGCCCTGCCCCTCATCGACGCGCAGAGCCCCCAGCCTCTCGACTTCTCGCGCGGCGCGCGCGACCTCTCCGCGCGGGAATGGACGCTGGCCCAGGCCCGGGGCGCTCAAGGCTCCGCCCAGGCCCGCGATGAGGTCGCCGAGGAGGCGCCGCTCGACTGGACCCTGCGCGCCGACCAGGCCCTCTGGGTCCGCTTCCCCGCGGGACTGCCCTCCGGCCTCAAGAAGGGGGCCGTCGTCGCGGCCGAGACCGCGGCGGCGCTGACCACCGACGGCTCGCTCGACTTCCTCGCCGTGCCCTCGAAGAGCCCGGTCTGGGCCCGCGTGGCCGAAGCCGCCGACGACGGCGCGGTGCGCTCCGTGCGCCTCCTCTTTTTCAAGATGCGCCCGGCCGGCGCCGGGGTCTACCCCATCCTGGGCGCGGCCACGGCGCTGGCGGGCGTCGAAGCCCCGGACCTCTCCCGCGTCAGCGCGGGCGGCACGCTCGTCGTCGCCGCCCCTCTGCCCTCCTCCGAGGGCGGGAAGCATCGCGGCCCGGACCTCCTCTTGGACGAAGACGCTCGCCTGCGCGTGCGCCTGCTCGAGCCCATCACGATCGTGGAGCCGCCCTCCTGGTGGCGCGCCGGCCCCGGCCTGTGGATCAAGACCGTGGAGGCCGACGGCCGGCGCCGCTTCGAGATCACCCACGCCATCGCGGGGCGCGCCGCCGAGGCCGCGGGCCTCAAGCCCGGCGACGTCCTCGACGCCGTCGCCGGCCGTTCCACCGAGAGGCTGAACTTCGCGGACGCCCTGGACGCCCTCTACGGCGCGCCGGGCTCGACGGTGAGGGTCTCGGTCCTGCGCGAAGGGAAGTCCGTCGCCCTCGACCTCCAGCGCGGCGTGAGGTTCGAGAAGGGCGCCGCGACGCCCCTAGCGCCGCCCTTCGAGGCGCGCTAGGAGTCTGCGCGCGTCGGCGAGATTCTCCGGGTACTCGGCGGGATCGGCCGGCTCCTTGACGGCCTCGACCGATCTCAAGATATTGACGGCGTCGGCCTGCCGGCCGAAGTGGAGATACGCCTCGGCCAGAGGTTGATAGGCGGCCGTGCGGTTGGGCGAGAGGCGCACCGCCGTCTCGAACTCGGCCAGGGCCTTCTTCTTGTCTCCGCCCGCAAACCTCGGAATCTGCCAGAGCATCTCTCCCAAAATATGGTGCGCGCCCCCATGGTTCGGGTCGAGGCGCAGGGTCTCGAACATCTCGCGGCGGATGGGTTTGACCAGGAACATCGCCTTCAAAAGCCCCTTCGTCTCGCCCCAGCGCCCCATCGACACGCCGTGCCAGAAGTGGGCCTCGGCGATTGAAGCGGAAAGATCGATGGACTTGCCGCAGTCCTCCCGAGCCGAGTCATAATCCGCGAGCTTCTCGGCCTTCTGCTCCCGCTTCTCCGCGCGACGGACCTTCGCCCGGCACAAGCGCCACAAGGAATCGGCGGTCGCGGGGATCGCCTTCAAGGCGGCGATGTTGTCGTCTAGATTCGCGTCTTTGTCCCGCTGGCGATACTGAGCGTCGAGCTTCCCGTAGGAAGGGCTCTGCGCCGCTCTCGCCCCGACGGCGAGCAGCGCCGCGGCCAGGCCGGCCGCCGCGAGGCTCGCGGCCTTCGCGGCCCACTGCGCGGCCTTCTTCATCGCGTCGGCCTCCGTGCGCGCCCCCGCCTCGCGGAAGGTGACGATGCGCGCGAGGCCCTCGCGCTTGAGAGGCGCCCGCGCCGAGGGCTCCAGGCCTCCCGTAACCGCGGCGCAAGGCACGCGGGCCGCTCTCGCCATGCGCGCGAAGGCGAGAGGGGCCTTGCCGTAGAGGCTGGTGAGGTCCAGGCGCCCCTCTCCGGTCAAAGCCAGGTCCGAGCGCGCGAGGGCCTCCTTGGCGCCGAGCTTCTCGAGCACCCAGTCCGCGCCGGGGACGAGCTCGGCCCGGCAGAAGGCGAGGAGGCCGGCGCCCAGGCCCCCGGCGGCTCCCGTCCCGGGAACGTCCTCCACGCGCGCGTCCAAGTCGCGCTCCACGACCCAGGCCCAGTTGCGCAGGGCCTCCTCGAGGACGCGGACCTGGGCGCGCGTGGCCCCCTTCTGGGGGCCGAAGACGCGCGCGGAGCCCCGCGGACCGCAGAGGGGGTTGGTCACGTCGCAGAGGGCGAGGATGCGCACGCCGTGCAGGAGTTCGCGGACCCGGGAGGCGTCCACGCGCGCCAGCAGCCTCAGAGCCGCGGCCCCTTCGGGGACCTCCCGTTCCTTCGCGTCCAGCAAGCGCGCGCCGAGCGCGCGGGCCATGCCCGCGCCGGCGTCGCTCGCGGCGCTGCCGCCCATGCCGACGGCCACGCTGCGCGCGCCGAGCCGCACCGCCTCCCGAATGAGATCGCCGGTCCCGCGGGAGGAGGCGCGCAGGACGTCCCGGCGCGAGGGCGGGACCAGGGCCAAGCCCGAGGCCCGCGCCATCTCCACGACGGCCAGGCCGTCCGGGAGCATCAGCAAGGAGGCGCGGCGCCGCTCGCCCCGCGGCCCGCGCACGGCCGCGACGGCGAGACTGCCTCCCAGCCGGCGGCGCAGGGCGTCGATGAGGCCGTCGCCGCCGTCGGCGATGGGGAGTTCCTCGCAGACCGCGCCGGGCAGGGCCTCGCGCACGCCGCGGGCCATGGCCCGCGCGGCCGCGGGACCCGACAGCGTCCCCTTGAAAGCGTTCGGCGCGATCAGGACGCGCAGGCCTCCGCCGCGCCGTCGGCGCGTCGCCACTGGAGCGTCTAGGGGTACATGCCGCGGATGGACGCGGCCTTGCCGAGGCGCCGGATGCCCACCATGAACGCGGCCAGGCGCATGTCCACCTTCTCCTTTTTGGCGAGGTCGAAGACCTCGGTGAAGGCGCCGATGATGATCTCCTGCAGGCGGGCGTTGATCTCCTTCTCGCTCCAAAAGTAAGACTGCATGTCCTGAACCCACTCGAAGTAGGAGACGGTCACGCCGCCCGCGTTGGCCAGGATGTCCGGAACCACGATGATGCCGCGCTCGTTGAAGATCCGGTCGGCTTCGCCGGAGGTCGGGCCGTTGGCGCCCTCGATGACGTACTTGGCCTTGATCTTGGGGGCGTTGGCCTTGGTGAGCTGGTTCTCCATGGCGGCGGGAATCAGGATGTCGCAGGGCAGCTCCAGGAAGGCGTCCACGTCGACATGCTCAGCCTTGGCGTAGCCCGCGATGGTCTCGTTCTTCTCGCGGTAGTGGAAGATGTCGGAGATGTCCAGGCCCTTAGGGTCGTAGAGGCCTCCGCCGACGTCGGAGATGCCGATGACCTTGCAGCCGTGGTCGGAGAATATCTTCGCCGCGTTGGACCCCACGTTGCCGAAACCCTGGATGACGACCGGGGCCTTGCGCAGGTCGAAGCCCTCGCGCGCCGCCAGCTCGCGGGTGACGTAGAAGACGCCGCGGCCGGTCGCTTCGCGGCGTCCTAAAGATCCGCCCACCTCGATGGGCTTGCCCGTGACGACGCCGGGGCAGGAGTAGCCCACGGTCATGGAGTAGGTGTCCATCATCCACGCCATGATCTGCTCGTTGGTGTTCACGTCGGGCGCGGGGATGTCCTTCTCCGGCCCGATGATGAGGGAGATCTCCGCGGTATAGCGGCGCGTCATGCGCTCGATCTCGCCCTTGGACATTTTCTTGGGGTCGCAGATGATGCCGCCCTTGGCGCCGCCGTAAGGGAGGTTGACGACCGCGCACTTCATGGTCATCCAGAATGAGAGGGCCTTCACCTCGTCGAGGCAGACCAGCGGGTGGTAGCGGATGCCGCCCTTGGCCGGGCCGCGGTCCATGTTGTGCTGGATGCGGTAGCCCTCGAAGACCTTGACCTGGCCGTCGTCCATCTTGACGGGCACCGAGACGGTCAGGATGCGCTTGCAGTGGCGCAGGCGCTCCAAGACGAACGGCTCCAGTTTCATCTTCAGGGCCGCGCGGTCGAGCTGCAGCATCGCCTGGTGCCATGCGTTGTCCTCATGAGATTCGGCGCGTTCGAGGGGTTTGACGACGGAGGCGGATTTGACGGTGGTCTTGGTCTCCATGAGGCGATTCTACAATATCCGCGCTGATTTCAAGCGTCTCGGCGAATTGATAGAATCGGCGCGTGGATTGGAAGAATCGCTGGACGTTTTGGGGGCTGGTGGCCGTCGTCTTGACGCTCATCAGCATCCCCTCCGCGGAGTTGATCTCTGCCTTCCGCGATTATTCGAGCCTCGCGATCGGCTGGCAACCGGCCCCCCTCAAGCCCACCACCGTGAGCTTCGTTCCTCATGACGACCGGATGCCCGACGCCCCCGCCCTCAAGCCGGTCGAATTCCGCCTCAAGGCGGCCAAGGCCGAGTCCGTCGAACTGGTCGGAGACTTCAACGCCTGGAAACCGGGCCTGCTGAAGATGAAGCGGGCCGGCGGCGGGACCTGGACGGTGACCCTGCCCGTGCGCCCGGGACGGCACAAGTACCTCTTCCTGGTGGACGGAAACCCGCAGGTGGACCCCGGCGTCGAGACCGCGGAGGGCCCGGATGGCCGGCGCGTCTCCCTGAGGCTCGTCAAGTGATCCTCAAGCCGGACGCGCCCCAGCGCGTGCCCGCCTGCCGCCTAGAGCCCTGACGGGCTCTCATTTCCCTAGGTTTCAGGGCAGGGACTTCCAGAAACGCTTGAAATCGGCGGGAGGCTCGGCGACGAAGAGGGCCCTGCCGCCGGCGGGATGCGCGAAACCCAGGCGCCAGGCATGGAGCATCATGCGCGCCGGGACCGCCTTGCCGGGCGCGGGCGGGTCGAACTCCGGATCGCCCATCACGGGGTGTCCGATATAGGCCAAGTGGGCGCGGATCTGGTGCGTGCGGCCGGTGAGGGGCTTGGCTTCGACGAGGGCCGCGGCCTTCTTCTTCGAGAGAACCTTGAAGGAGGTTTCGGCGTTCCTGCCCATCGGCGTGACGACGATGCGCCGGTTGCCCGCCACCCGGCCGATGGGGGCCTGCACGCGCGAGGCGCCGGGAGGCACGCCGCGCACCACCGCGCGGTACGTCTTCTCGACGAGCCTCTCCTTGAACGCGCGGACCAGGGCCTCGTAGGTTGCGGGGTCCTTGGCCACCACGAGGGCGCCGCTCGTCTGCCGGTCGAGACGGTGCACGATGCCGCAGCGGGGCGTGCCGGCTTTAAGGATGACGGGACGGAATAACTGGAGAAGAGCCGCGAGGGTGGCCCCCGGCTGGATGCGCGCGGCCTCCGGGTTCGTCAGCCACGATGTCCCGAGAGGGTGCATGAGCAGGCCCGCGGGCTTCTGGAGGACGAGCAGGCGCTTGTCCTCGAAGAGGACCCAGGATTCGAAGTCCTGCGTCGCGTCGATCTCGGACTGGGGCAGATCCACGACGACGCGTTCGCCCTCTCTGACGCGCTCGTCCGGGTCGCGCGGCTCGCCGTTGACGGTCACGAGCCCGCGACCGATGATCTTTTGAAGGAAAGAACGGGTGTAGCCTTCCAGGGACTCGGCCAGGAACGCGTCCAGCCGCTGCCCGCCCGACTCCACCGGCAGGGTCTTCTTCACGCTTGTCTCCTTAGACTCAGGACGCCCGCCGCGGCCAGCAGACACAGGGAGGCCAGTTGGGAAGGCGCCAAGCCCAGCCAGGCGGGCCCCCGGTCGTCGCCGCGGAGAAACTCGACGCCGAATCGCGCAGCCGCGTAGAGCGCGACATAGAGAAGAAACGCCGCGCCCCGCCGCCAGCGCCCGTCCTGGACGCGCGGCAGGCCGACGCGAAGCACGACCGCCGCGATGGCGGCGTTGGCGAGGGACTCGTAGATCTGGGTCGGGTGGCGCGAGGGGTCGCCGGCCAGGGCCACGCCCCAGGGCAGGTCCGTGTGACGGCCGTAGCAGCAGCCCGCGGCCAGGCAGCCCAGGCGCCCGATCGCGTGGCCCAGAGGCAAGGCGACGCCGAAGTAGTCGGCGAGCTTCGCGTAGGAGAAGGACCGCCGTCTCTGGAGGATCCCGCCGGCCAAGAGCGCGCCGATGAGCCCGCCGTAGAAGACGAAGCCGTAGCGCAGGTCGCTCCAGAGGCGGCCGGGATCGCGCTCGACCGCGGCGTAGGCGAGCTTGCCTCCGATAAGGGCCCCGGCGAAGAGCCAGTAGATGAGCTCCCAGAAGGCGTCCTCGCCCAGCCCCATCTCCGAGCGTCGGCGGCGCAGCCAGGAGATGCCGGCGAGATAAGCCGCGGCGACCAGGACGCCGTAGGCGGACAGAGAGACGGGACCGAGCTTCAGGAGGACCGGCAGCATCCGGATCTCCACGCCAGGACAACGCCGGACGACGCGATGAGACCCAGCCCCAGCGCCTGAGCCGCGGTGAGACCGAAGGCCAGCGGCGCCGTGTCGCCTCGCAGGAACTCGACGCCGAAGCGCAGCGCTCCGTATAAAGCGAAGTAGAGCGCGCAGACGAGGCCGGGCTTGCCCCCGCGCTCGAAGAGGCGGTAGAGGACCGCGGCGATGAAGGCGTCGAGCGCGGCCTCGATGAGCTGGGTCGGGTGGAGCGGCACGCCCAGCCACATCCGCGGGACCATGGACCCGGGGTCGCGGAAGACGAGGCCCCAGGGCAGCTTCGTCGGACGGCCGTGGCAGCAGCCCGCCAGAAGGCAGCCCAGGCGTCCGAAAACATGCCAGAACGGAGCCATGACGCAGATCGCGTCGAGAATACGCGCGAAGGGCGTCTTCGTCCAGCGGCAGAAGATCCACGCGCCGAGGGGCACGCCCACGAAGGCGCCGAAGACGGAGAATCCCCGCGAGGGCGAGACCAGGGTCCGCCAGAACTCGGGGGAAAAGGGGCGCGTGTACTCGGCGAGATAGAGCAGCCGCCCGCCCGCGAAGCCGCCGATGAGGACGGCGTTGACGAGGAGCCAGAAATCCTCGTCGCTCTTGAGGCCGACGTCCCTGGCCCGCCGCCGCAGGAACCAGAACGACAGGATCCCGCCCAGCGCGATCATGAACCCGTAGCCGTGGACGCGCAGGGGGCCCCACGCGAAGAGGAGGGGCCTCACTTCTTCTCGGGAGGCGGGAAGCGGTACTCGATCTCGCCCTTCTTGATGTAGCCCAGTTCCTTGCGCGCCAGGCGCTCGATGCCGCCGTCCCCCGCGCGCAGGCTCTTGAGCTTGGCGTCGAGTTCACCCTCCTCCGCCTCGAGCCCGACGAACTCGGCGCGCAGGCGCCGCAGTTCGATCCAGTTGCCGACCAGGCTGCGGAAGCCCGCGTTGCCGAAGAGGACCGCGAGCAGCCCCGCTGCGAGGAGTATCCGGGGCCAGCGCTCGCGCGCATACGCCGCGGCGCGCGCGGCCCCGCCGATCATCGCGCCGTCAAGGCGACCCGGAAAGCCGCAGCGCCCGCGTACTCGGCCTTGGCGCCGAGCGCCGTCTCGATCTGGAGGAGGCGGTTGTACTTGGCCAGGCGCTCGGAGCGGCATGGCGCCCCCGTCTTGATGGCCCCCGCGTTGAGGGCGACGGCTAGGTCCGCGATGAAGGCGTCCTCGGTCTCGCCCGAGCGGTGGGAGATGACGGCCGAGAAGCCCGACTTCTGGGCCAGGAGAACGGCCTCCACGGTTTCGGTGAGGGTGCCGATCTGGTTGAGTTTGATGAGGACGGCGTTGGCGGACTTCTCCTTGATGCCCCTGGCCAGGCGCCGCGGATTGGTCACGAAGAGGTCGTCGCCGATGATCCGCACCCGGTCGCCGAGTTTCGCCGTGAGGGCCTTCCAGCCGGCCCAATCGTCCTCGGCCAAGGGATCTTCGATGGAGACGACGACGTGCTTGGCGACCCAGGCCGCATAGACCTCGCCGACCTCGGCGCAGGATAGGGGCTGGCCCTCGAGGACGTACTTGCCGCCCTGGAAGTACTCGCTGGCCGCGCAATCGAGCGCCAGACGCACCTTGCCCGCGTAGCCGGCGTCGGCGATGGCCTGAGCCAGGACGTCTAGGACCTCGGAGTGGGTCTTCAGCTTCGGAGCGAAGCCGCCCTCGTCGCCGACGGCGACCGTCATCTTCATCGCGATGAGCGTCTGCTTCAAGACCTGATAGACCTCGGCGCCGGCGCGCACGGCCTCCTTGAAAGAGGGCGTCTCGGTCGGGACGACCATGAACTCCTGGACGTCGAGGCCGGAGTCGGCGTGCCGACCGCCGTTGACCACGTTGAACATCGGAGTCGGCAGGAGCCAACGGGACTCGGGCAGACCGTAGGCCTTGCGCAGGTAGGCGTACAGAGGCAGCTTGGCCGACGAGGCCTGCGCCCGCGCCGCCGCCATGGAGACCGCCAGGATCGCGTTGGCGCCGAGGCGGCCCTTGTTCGGCGTGTCGTCGAGGTCGAGCATCTTCTTGTCGAGTTTCGCGGGAGCCGCGGCGTCCATCCCCTTGACGGCCTTGGCGATCTCGTCCTGAACGTTCGCCACGGCCTTCAGCACGCCCTTGCCGAGGTGGCGCGCCCAGTCGCCGTCGCGCAGTTCCACGGCCTCGTGCTCGCCGGTCGAAGCGCCGCTGGGCACGGCGGCCCAGCCGACGCAGCCGTCGGCGAGCGCGACCTCCGCGGCGACGGTCGGGATTCCGCGGGAATCGAGGATCTCTTGGGCGCGAACGGACCGGATCTTGGACATCAGAATTTCCCCTGAAGGAGTTTTTTTCCGGCGTCGACCATCTCCCGCAGGCGCTGGGCGGTGTGCGCCTCCGCGTAGACGCGAAAGACCGGCTCGGTGCCGGAACCGCGCAGGCCCAGCCACGAGCCGTCGCGCAGGATGAACTTGAAGCCGTCGGTCTGGTCGATGCGCCAGACCGAGGCGCCGGCCAGCTCGAGCGGCGGCTTGGCCTTCAATCGTTCCTCGAGCTCGATAATCTGGCGCAGGCGGTCCATCGTGTAGTTGAGGCGCGCGTTATGGAAGGCGCCGACCTTCTTATGGAGCCTCTCGCGCACCGCGACGAGAGGCTTGCGCCCGAGGGCCGCCAGTTCGAGCATGAGCACGCAGGCCAGCACGCCGTCCTTCTCCGGGACGTGGCCGCGGATGGACAGGCCTCCGGACTCTTCGCCCGCAAGGAGGAAGGCCCCGGAGCGCAGGAGCTCCCCCAGGTATTTGAAGCCGACGGGCGTCTCGCGGGTCTCGCTGCCGTGGGCCTTGGCGACGGCGTCCACGAAGTGGGAGGTCATGACCGAGCGGGCGGCCTTGCCCTTCAGCCCGCGGTGCTCGGCGAGATGCTCGTAGGCCAGAGCGATCACGTCGTTGGCCGAGATCCAGACCCCGCCCGCGTCCAGGACGCCGAAGCGGTCGCCGTCGCCGTCGCAGGACAGCCCCAGCGACAGCTTTCGCTTCTTGACGATCTCGGCCATGGCCGCGAGCGACTCGGGCGTGGGCTCGGGGGAGCGTCCGCCGAAGAGGACGTCTCGGTCCTCGTTGATCGACGCGACCTCCACGCCCAGGCGCTCCTCCAGGAAGGAGCGCAGGTAGAGGCGCGCCGAGCCGTGCATGACGTCCACGCCGACGCGGAGCTTGGCCTTGCGGATCGACTTGACGTCGAGCAGGCTCTCGAGTTGGTCGAAGTAGGACTTGCGAAAATCCAGGGTCTCGCTCCAGGACTCCTTGAGCGAGCGCTCGTCGGACATGGTCTTGACCGAATGGTCTCCCAGAAGCTCGATGCGGCGCTCCAGGTCGTCGGTGACGGCCGGTGAAGCCGCGCCGCCCCAATAGGGCATCCACTTCAAGCCGTTGTATTGCCCGGGGTTGTGGGAGGCGGTGATCATGACCCCGCCGACGGCCTTGTTGGCCAGGACCGCCCAGGCCGCGGCCGGCGTCGGCAGGTCGGTCTTGGAGAAGAGGGTGCGGATGCCGTCGCTGGCGAAGACCGCCGCGACCTCGTGGGCGAACTCCTCGGAGAGGAAGCGCGTGTCGTAGCCGACCACCACGGTCGGCACGCGGCTGGGGGCCGCGCCCGCGAGGAACTGCCGGTACTCGTCGCTGTTGTAGCCCACCTCGGGGCTCTCCTTCACGCTGGCCGAGACGGCGTGCGCGACCTTGCGCACGTTCGAGAAGGTGAACTCGTCGGAAACGACGCCCCGCCAGCCGGAAGTCCCGAATCGAATCGTCATGGTTGCCTCCTAACGGCAATCGATGCAACCATTTCCTCGCTCTGCTCGGTCATGGTGCGGCATATTAGGAAAAGCCCCCTCCTGTGGTCAACCGATGATTCGGCCGGGGGCCACTGGGCCTTTAGGCCTAGGAGGACCTAGGACCTAGAGCCCATGGCGTAATAGTGGCCCGGGAGCTATGCTCCATTGAGGCAGCACGCCAAGGAGCAATGCCATGAAGATCCCCCCGGCCCCATTGACCGCCCTCTCGCTGGCGATCCTCCTCGCCGGCGCGGCGCGCGCGAGCCGGACCCCCGACGGCCGCGAGATCATCGACGACTCTTACATGGGCCCCCTGAGGCCCGACCAGTGCCGCGCGAGCCAGTGCGCGTCGACCCCATCGGATCCCGTGACGGAGAGCGCCCTCTTGGCTGTCGGCCGCCGACAGCGGGCCGAGAGCGGGCTCATCGCGGGCGACCCCGACGTCATCGCCTTCGAGAACCGCATGAAGGCGGACGGAACCCTCAAAGACCTCATCCGCCGGCCCGACGGCGCGATCTACGTCTTCCCGGACGGGAAAGTCTCCTGGTCCGATTACGTGAGCCAGAACAACACCGTGCCCTGGGATCCGACCGCCTGCGCCGGCAATCCCGGTTGTCCGGCCCAGCTCAAGACCTATCTGGATAAGCAGGCGCAAGCGGACAAGGAGAAGAAGGACACCGCCGCCCGGGACAAGAATATGTTCCAAGCGAACATGTTCTCCCCGGACACGGACGCAGACAAGAGCAAGAGCCCGCCCCCCGCCCAAGACCCGTCCGCGGACCCCGATGCGGACGGCTTCTCGCTAGGAGAGGCGTTGGGCGGCGACCAGAACCTCTTCGCCGGCAACCAGGGCGACCAGAGCTCCGAGGCCGCCGCGTCCGTCGAGGGCGTCAACGAGGCCGGCACGGATCGTCCCGCGGGCGATTTCACCTACCTAAGGCTCCGTCAGGTCTCCGAGAAAACGAACAGCCTCCGGTCGCTCGATCCGGCGGCCGCCTCGCGCTTCTTCGACGGCAAGACCGCCGAGCGCGGCTCCCTCGACGAGAAGGACCCGGCGCGCTGGAAGACCGAGACCAACCGCTGACCGGGCAGGTCTAGAGACTGCCCCAGGCCAAGAGAAGCTCTAAGGCTTGTAATAGCTTTCGCTCCAGCTTCCCCGCACCCAGCGTCCGTTGGCGCTCTCACCCGGGATGACGCCGAAATTGACGTCGAAGAAGAAGGTGGGATAAGCCACGCCGCCGGCGCCGTAGGGGTTGAGTATCCGAACCGTCTGGCCGACCACGCGCCCAAGAACTCGCTGATTGATGATGATGTCGTCCGCCGGGCAATAGAGGTCGATATAGGTCTTGTTGTCCGTCTTGGAGACCGCGGTGTAGCCGGAAACAGTCATCGTGCCGCCGCCCTGACCGTAGATGTGGACGTTATAGGCCCTACAGCCGCCGCCGGAGGCGATGCAGTGAAGGCTGCTGTCGATGGAACCTTGTGGACTGACGAAAAGGTTGCCGGCCAGGTAGATGGTGGCGACATCGGTGGGATTGTTTAAGTCGATCTTGAGGATCGCGCTCGAAACATTGATCCCCTTGAAATAGTAAGTACCCGAGCTCAAAGTGACGTTGCCGATGGCCGGATTGACGGTGAGGATCATGGTCGTGGTGTTGTAGGCGGTAAAGGGGCTGATGTGGGCCGCGTTGTTGTCGTTGCTCGCCAGGAAAGCGCTTCCATCCTCGATGGCCGCCGTGGAAGTCGTGAGCGCCAGAGAGACGCTCCCCGCGATGGTCGTCGCCGCGGGCGGCGTGCTCGTCTTGGTAGCGTAAATCGCATCGCCGTTGATGCGGATCGCGCCGGCCGCCGTGATCACCGCGGTATTGGCGAGGACGTGCGCGCCGAACTGGCAGCCGTTGGAGTCCATAGCCGACAGCTTGCAGCTCGGCGTGCGGCCGGCGGTGGTGTTGGAATCATAGGCGGTCATGCCCCAGTTGACCGTGAAGGTGCTGGCGGAGAAATTCATGAAACCGCTGCGGGCCGCCTGAGCCTTGACGGTGCGCGCGGCGCGCCCCATGATGGGGATCGGCACGGAGTAGCCCGTGGAGGTGACCCAGGGCGCCTGGTCGGTGGAAAATGAAACCGTGTAGGATCCGCCCGCGAAGTTCTTCGAATAGGCGGTCTTCCAATTCGACGTAAGCTTGACTTTGTTCAGCCCGTCATCGAGGCCGGCCTCCGCGATGGCCTGGGCCTGGGCTTGGCGGGCCTCATAGACGGTCATGCGCACCTGGACGCGCAGCAGCGCGTAGGAGCCCGCGATCACGACGGCGAAGCCGAGGACGGCCAGCACGGCGGCGGGCAAGGCGGCGCCGCGGCTTGAGTTCATCGATTCCTCAACCAGGCTCCGGAGAGGATGCTGTAAGTCCTATCCTTGGAGGTCTTGCCCTGGACCGTCAAGACGAACTGGACGAGGGACGCATTGGACGCGGCGGTGGATTGGAAGATGAGGCCGCCGGCGTCGATCTCGAAATAGGAGACCGTCATGCTGGAGATGCCCGACGCCTGATCGTTGGCGAGGCCGCCCTCGGTCTTGACCAGGACGTTGGATGCGGCCACGCTGAAATCCACGTTCACCGGCCCCGGTACGACCAGTTCCAGGGTGGAGGTGGACAGCGAGCGCGCCTCCCTCGCCTCCTGGGCGGCCCAGACCATCCCGCGCTCGCCGCCCCAGTTCACCAAGGCCCGGCGGCTTTGCGCCAGCACCGCGCTTTGACGCGCGGTGTAGAGCGACCCCTTGGCCAGCGCCATGATCATGCGGGCGGCAACCAGGCCGGCCATGCCGAGGAGCAGCACGCCCACCATCAGCTCGGGGATCGTGAAGCCCCGGCTCAACGATTGGTTATGATGGTGTCGAGGCATATGGACTTTCGCTGCTTGCGCCAACTGCAGATGGAGATCGCCTTGAAATCGGTCTTCGTGCCCGGAGACACGGGATCGAGGGTCGTGACGTCGACGTAGCGGACGGTGACGCTCGTGGTATAGTCGGCGAACGCGCTCAAGACGTTCATGACCGGGTCGAGCGGCGGGCCCTCGGTCCAGGCTTGGAAGTCATCGATGTCGTCGAAGGTTCTCTTGTCGGAGGCGCTCTCCCCCGCGTCGAGGCCGACGGCGCTGCGGCTCTTCGTATAGTCGGACGGAGCGGGCGTGTTCTCGTCCCATCGGCGCAGGCGGACCTCTTCGAGCATCCTCTGGGAGAGATGGGTGGAAACGACCGAGGCCTCGCCGGCGGCGTTGGACTTCACCATCATGATGAGCGCCGCGTTGAGCGCGACCAGGGCGACGCCGATGACGATCATCGTCAGCAGGGCTTCCAACAGCAGGAAACCCTTCACGTTAGACGGACAAGTCGACGAGGTTATGCTTGATGGCGTAATACACCACCTCGGCGTTGTTGCCCATGCCCATCTTCTGCAGGAGCCGGGCGCGGTTGGTGCTGACCGTCTTGACGCTCAGGCCCAGCTTCCGCGCGACCTCGGTCACGCTGCGGCCCTGGGCGATGAACAGGAAGACCTGGTGCTCGCGGTTGGAAAGGGACTCGTGCGGCAGGCCCTCGCGCTTGCTCACGTCGGCGGCCAGGAAGTCGGCCAGCGCCGGGGTGATGTAGCGCGCGCCCGAGGCGACGGTCCTCACCGCTTCGACGAGTTTGGCGGGCGCGCTGTCCTTCGTGAGGTAGCCGGCGGCCCCCAGGCGCAGGGCGCGGACCGCGTACTGCTCCTCGGAGTATTCCGTCAGCACCAGCACCGGCAGGCGCGGGACATCGGCCTTGATCTGGCGCAGGGTCTCGAGCCCCCCCTGCCCCGGCATCGCAAGGTCGAGGGTGACGACGTCCCAACGCCGTCCGCCCCGGGACTTCATCATCATCTCCTCGCCCGTCTCGGCCTCATCGACGACGGCCATGTCCTTGGCGTCCGACAGAATCTGCCGGAGGCCGCAGCGAACGACGGGGTGGTCGTCGACGATGCAGACACGGATCATCAGCCCTCCTCGCGCCCTTTAAGTCGGCACGAGGAGCGCCAACTTCTCCCGGATGACGTCCTTGGTGAAAGGCTTCGTGATAAAAACGTTGGCGCCGGCCTTGATGGCTTTCTCCCGGTTATCGATATCGGTCTCGCTGGTCAACATCGCGATGGGGGTCGTCTTGAGCTTCTCGTCGGCGCGCATGGCCACGATAAATTCATAGCCGTTCATCTCGGGCATGTTCCAGTCCACGAGCACGGCAGTCAGCCCCACCTGGGACTTAGCCACCTCCAGCCCCACCTTGCCGTTGACGGCCTCTATGACCTCGTGGCCCAGGTCCTTGAGCGCGGCTCCTATGATCTTCCTCATGGTCATAGAGTCATCAATCACCAATATCTTCATTATGAATTCTCCGTTTGAGTGCGGTTCATTGTACCACACCTCCGAGCTGGAAGATGGGGATGAGCATCGAGATGGCGATGCCGCCGATGATGACTCCCAGGAAAACGACGAACATCGGCTCCAGGGCCGCGAAGAAATTGCGCATGGCCACGTCCACCTCGGCCTGGTAGTAGTCGGCGATGAAGGCGAGGGCCTCCGGCAGGCGCCCGCTCTTCTCCGCGCCCGCCACGACGTGCGCGACCATCTCCGGAATGTAATCGCTCGCGGCCAGGCTCGGCCATAGATTCTGGCCGGACTCGACCTGCGTGCGCATATGGCGGATCACCCGCGCGATGACCTCGTTGCCGGCCGTCGCCTCGCAGAGATCCAGGCTCTTGAGAATGGGCACGTTCGCCCCGAGGAGCTCGCCGAGCGTGCGCATGACGCGGGAGAGGACGATGCAGCGCACCAATTTGCCCGCGAAGGGCGCGGTCAGCATGAGCGTGTGGACGAGAAGGCGGTTGCGCTCCGCCTTCAGCCACGCCCTCGCGCCGGCGATCGCGACGGCGGCGCCTCCCATCCAGATAACCCAATGGGCGCGCATGGCCCCCGAGAGCCAGATCAGGAACTTCGTCGAGATCGGGAGGGGCGCGTCGAACTGCTCGAAGACCTCGGCGAAGGTGGGAAGCACGAAGATGATCAGGCCCAGCACGACTAGGAAGGCCGTCCCCAGCACCACCGCCGGATAGACCATCGCCGAGTGGATGCGGGTGCGCACCCCCACCTTGAACTCGAGGTAACTCCTGATGCGCTCGAGCATCTTGGGGAGGGTCCCGCTGGCCTCCCCGGCCTCAAGAAGGCTCAGGTAGACGTTGTCGAAGACGTCGGGGTGGCGCCCGAAAGCGGCGGTCAGGCTGCTTCCGCCCCTGACCGCGTCGGCCACGCTCTGAAGAGTCTCACGCAGGGCGGGGTTGGACTGCTGGCTGACGACGGTGGTCAGCGCGTCCAAGATCGGTATCGCCGCCCGGATCATCAAGGAGAGTTGGTTGTTGACGATCGCTACGTCCACGTCGCTCACGGCGTGCCGCCGGCCCATGCGCGCCACCCGGGGAGCTTGCGCGACCGGGGCCTGCGCCGGCTCCTTCTTATCGGATACGACCGAGACGGAGATCAGGAACTGGTTCTGCAGGCGCAGCATCTCGGTCAGGGCGGCCAGGTTAGCCGCGTTTGCCGAGCCCTCGCAGGCCTGGCCCCGCTTGTCCATGGTGCGGAACTTAAAGCGTGGAATTAGCTCACCACCTGCGTCACGCGCAGGATCTCGTCTAGGCTCGTCGCCCCGCTCTCGGCCAGCGCGAGCGCCGACTCCTGGAGGGTGATCATCTTGTCGGCGCGCGCGGCGGCGCGCAGGTCGTCGAGACTGGCTCCCCGCATGATCCCATCGCGCGCGAGCGCGCCGAGGGAGAATATCTCGAAGACGGGGACGCGCCCGGCATAGCCGGTCTTGAAGCAGTCCTCGCAGCCGACGGCCGCCTGAAAGCGCTTGCCGTCGATGGCCGCGCCGAGAAGGGCGCGCTCCTCGGCCGTCGGCTCGGCGAAACGGCGGCAGGACTCGCACAGGCGCCGCAACAGGCGCTGGGCGACGACCATGCGCAGGGCGGCCGCCAGCATGAAGGGCTGCACGCCCATGTTGAGCAGGCGGTGCACCGCGGCCACCGAGTCGTTGGTGTGGAGCGTGCTCATCACCAGATGGCCGGTCACCGCGGCCTGCACGGCGATCTCCGCCGTCTCGATGTCTCGGATCTCGCCGACGAGCACGATGTTGGGATCCTGGCGCAGGATGGCCCGCAGACCGACGGCGAAGGTCAAGCCGGTCTTGGCGTTGGTCTCGACCTGGGTCAAACGGTCGATGCGGTACTCGACCGGGTCCTCCAGGGTGATGATGTTCACCCTGGGAGTGTTGAGTTCGGACAGCGCGCTGAAGAGAGTGCTCGTCTTGCCGCTGCTCGTGGGGCCCGTGACCAGCACGAGACCGTTGGGCTGGTGGATGTTGACGCGAAAGCGCTGCGTCTGCTCCTCGGTCATGCCCAAATCGTCCACGCGTTTGAGCTTTCCGCTGAGGAGCAGACGCATCGTGATCTTCTCGCCGTAGATGGAGGGCAGCGTGGAAACGCGCACATCCATGGAAACCCCCTCTTCGAGTTCCTGGCGGAAGCGCCCATCCTGCGGGACGCGGGTCTCGGTGATGTCGAGCTTGGACAAAATCTTGATGCGCGCCGCGATCGTCGACTCCGCCTCCTTGGGCAGGGCGTGGGCGTCGAGGAGGACGCCGTCGATGCGATAGCGAACGCGCACCTTGTCCTTGGCCGACTCGATGTGAATGTCGCTGGCCTTGCGCGCGTAGCCCTCCCGCATGATGGACTCGACGGCGGCGATCGCGCCCTGATCGTCGACCGTTCCTTCGGGACGATTCTCCAGCTGCAGGACGAAATCCTCGACGGGCAGGTCGGCGACGAGTTGGGCGCCCGTGGCGAAGAGGTGGTCGAGGGCCTTGTCGAGGGCGGTGCGCGTGGTCAAGAGCGGCAGGACCTGCCCCCCCAGCTTGGCGCGGACCTGCGCCAGGCATTCCTCGTCGAGGGGGTCGATCATCGCCAGCATGACCGTGTCGTCGGCCTTGCTCAGCGGGACCACCCCCATGCGCCGGCAATCCTCCTCCGGCAGGAGCTCCTTGACCGCTTGGTCCATCACCGATTCGAGGCTGGTGAAATACGGCAGGCCCATCTTGAGGCTGACGACCTTAAGGAAGTCCTCATCGCCGAGCAGTCCGATGATGGACAGCACGGTGGGGAGATCTTCGCCCGTCTGGGTGCAGCGCTCCAGAGCCCGGGACAGGCCCGACTTGTCGATAACGCCTGACTCCAGCAGGATCGAGCCCAGCCGCGCGGCGTGCGAACTGGAAGCCTCTTGAGAAGGGGGGACGGACGGCTCGCTCACCGCTTGACACCCTGGGCGACGCTCCCGCGGATCAAGCGAGCCGCGGCCACGAAGTCCACCGGCTTGAGAATGCGCTCCGCGTCGCCGATGCCGGCGCGCACGGCCTCGGCGGTATCCTGCACCAGCACGAAAAGCCTGCCGCCGCGCGCGAGTTGGACGCGCACGGCGCGGACGATGGCCGTCCCGTCGTTGCCCGTCGCCGCCAGGTCGAGAACCGCGAGGACGGGCGGCCGGCGCGCGGCCAGCGCCGCCGCGTCGATGCCGTCTGCGCAGCGCTCGGCCTCGAAGCCCCTGGTCTTGAGCATGCTCTCGAAGACGCGGGCCAGGGCTCCGTCGGCCGAGCAGACCAGCGCGCGGGGACGCGATGCCGCGTCGACGGCGGGAGCGGGGACGGTCCCCGGCCCCGCTCCTTGCAGCGCCGCGGGCGGCGGCCCCGCTACGTCGAGGGCCGCGCGCGCGACCAGGGCCTGGCGCGTCTCCTCGGCCTGACGCTCGAGGGCGACGAGACGCACGCGCAGCTCCTCCAAATCCTTGATCCGCCGCAAGGAGCTCTCCTCGCCGTGACGCCGCATCTCGCGCACGGCCGCGAGGCGACGCTCGCGCCAATAAGCGATGGCGGCCACGGTCAACACGAGGAGCAGCGCGGCGGTCGCCGCCCCTACGATGAAAGCGTCTCCATCCACGCCGAAGCCGGAGAGACGCAGCGCGAGCGCCTCGAAGCTCACGCGATCCTCTGGCGCAAGGCCTCATGCGCCGAGTCGTAACGGCAGACGAGTTCTCCGAAGACCACCGGCGCCTCGGCCGCCTGCCCCGCGCGGCCCATCTCCTCGAGATGCAGGCAGGCCTCCGCGACCAGGCGCGCGCCGACCGCGCGGCTGGAGCCCTTGAGCTTGTGCGCGGCCTTGCGTAGGTCCTCGCAGAGTCCGCCCATCACCGCGGACTCGATGAGGCGCATGCAGGCCGGAGCCTCGTCGTCAAGGTAGGACTTGACGATGTCCTTGACCAACTCGTCGCCGCCTCCCATCTCCTTGAGATCGGCGAGGACCTTTTCGTCGATGTCTCCCGTCGGCGCGGCGAAGGCGGGCGGGGCCGCGGCGGCGACCCGGGAGGAGGCCTGCGGCACGGCGCCCGGGACCGCGACGGCGGCCCCCCCCCCGAGCGCATCGGACTTAAGCCAGCGCGTGAGAGTCGCCAAGAGCTCGTGGGGGTTGACCGGCTTGGACAGATAGCCGTCCATGCCCGCGTCCAGACAGCGCTTGCGGTCGCGCTTGAGCGCGTTGGCCGTCAGCGCGATGATGGGAATCCGCGGTCCGGCGCCCTCCAGGCGGCGGATCTCCGCCGTGGCCGTGTAGCCGTCCATCTCGGGCATATTGCAGTCCATGAGGATCAGGTCGTAGCGGCCGTCCTTGTAACGGCGCACCGCCTCGACCCCGTCGGGAGCGACGTCGGCGCGCACCCCCATCTTCTTGAGCATGAGCAGGGCGACCTTCTCGTTGACTTTGTCGTCCTCGGCGATGAGGATCCTCGCGCGGGCCCGCACATTCGCGGGCAAGCCCTCCGGCTTGGCGGCCGGGGCCATCAGGGCGCGCAGCTTCTCCTCGAATTCATCGGGCTTCAGGGGCTTGGAGAGGACCGCGTCGATTCCGGGGATCGCCTCGTCCGACGCGTCCTTGTTCCCGCGCAGCATGAAGATCTTGGTCCGGGCAAGGAATGGGTAGGAGCGCGTCTTGCGTATGAGCTCCACGCACTCGTGCACGGGCAGCTCGTCGTTGAGGAAGACGACGCCGAAGGGACGGCCGCGGTTGGCCGCGTCGCTGAGGGAGACCAGGGCCTGCGCGGGCCCCGCGGCACAGTCCGTCGACATCCCGAAGGTGACCAACTGGAGGTGGAGGAGGGACTGGCGCGTCGCATGGTCGCCCACGACCAGCGCGCGCCGGTTCTCGAGCCCCGTCGCGGCCCTCTTGGCCCCGGATAGGACGGGGAAAACCGTGGAAAACCAGAACGTCGCGCCTTCACCCGGCGTGCTGCGATAACCGATCGATCCGTTCATCGTCTCGACCATGCGCTTGGCCACCGGTAGCCCCAGTCCCGCGCCGCCGTACTTGCGCGTGGTCACCCCGGCGCCGTGAGAGAAGGGCTGGAAGAGGTGGGCCTCCGCCTCAGGGGACACGCCGGTCCCCGAGTCTGAGACCGCAAAAACGAGCGTGACGCAGTCCTCCTTCTGGGACGATTTGGAAACCTGTACGGTGATCTCTCCGGAATCCGTGAACTTGATCGCGTTGGAAATGAGGTGCAGGAGGACCCCCAATACGAGCTGGCGGTCGCCTCGAACCATGGGCGGGCAGTCCTCGCCGATCATGTAGGCGATCTCGAGTCCCTTCTTCTGCGTCGCCGGCGCGGCCGCGCGCACGGCCGCGGACACGACCTCGCGAACGTCCAGATCGCCGGGCTCGAAGGTCAGCGTACCGGACTGTCCCTCCCAGAACGTCATGATGCTCTGCAGCGTATTGAGAAGGTTCAGGGCGGACTGGCGCGCCGTCTCGACGAAATCGCGCTGCTTATCGTCGAGGTCCGTGTCGAGGAGAGCCTCGGACATGCCGAGGACGCCGTTGAGCGGCGTACGGAGCTCGTGGCTCATGTTGACGAGGAACTCGGACTTAAACTGCGAGGATATCCGCACCATCTCCTCGGCGGACGCCTTCTCCACCTCTTGGCGCAACCGCGCGCGGTCCGCGTCGTGCCAATCCAGGACGCGCCGCTGCTGCTCCGCGAAGAGCCCGGCGCCCAGGACCAGTAAAGGCAGGCTCGAGTTCGGCGGCAGCGTCAGCATCGAGGCCTGCGCGCCCAGCGCGTCGAGACCCGGCATTCCGCGCAGGGCGGCCAATCCGGCCACGATCATGCCCGTCAAGGTGAGGAACTGCGCCGCCTGGTTGCCCACGGGAAGGGCCAGCATAAGAAGGGCGCAACCGAAAAGACCGACGGACAGCGCGCCGCTGAGACCCGCTCCGCCATAGGACGCGACCCCGGCCCACGCCAGGGGGCCAGACAGATCGCGGCCGAAAACAGCCCCCAAGGACTGCGCCCCGCACCAGGCGACGGCCAGCGAGGCTGCGGCGGCGGCCCAACGGCGCCAGCGGGAGCCCTCCGACTGGCGAAGCCAAAGGGCGCAGCCGCCGAGGGCGGCGGGCAGCACCGCGGCGCCGTCGGCGTCCGGACCAGGCAGTCCCAGGTGGCGCAGGAAACAGACCGCTCCCCACAGGACGCACCCCCCTCCCGCCAGACGCACCCACAGAGAGAGCGCGGCCCTTGCCCCAACCGGGCGGGGCGCGCGGGTCGCCGCTCCCTGGCCAGGATGACGACTGGCGATTGTCTCTCTCATTAGTAATTCGTCCAGACCGAGCCCTTCGCGTCGGTATGCGTGCAATTGACGTGTATCGCTCCGAAAGCCGTCGTATTTGGAATGTTGTTGTAAACCCAGCCCCCCGTGTCGTCGGAGTCAGCGGCATTGAGCACTGTGCTGGAATCAGAATGATAACCCGGCAACCTGGCCGGGGCGATGCGCCGCAGGTAACGCGACGACTGCGTCAGCGTGGGGAGATCGTCAGGATACTGCCCCTCCATGTCGCCGTAATATACGCTCAGCGCCTTTCGAATCGTCCCCAGGCTGCCCTTCGTATATCCTTCGGTGGATAAACGCAGGCTATCGCTGAAATGAGGAATGATGACCGCGGCCAATATCGCAATGATCGCGACGACCACCATAAGCTCGATGAGGGTAAATCCCGAATTCCTTATTTTAACCATGTACCTTAAGTATGCTGGAAAACGAACGGAGAGCGCTATGAGAATTTATGGCTAAATAATATAGGCTAAAATAAACAGTAATATAGGCATATTCCTACATGCCGACCTGCATTAGAGCCTAAAGCCTATCTCAGAACCCCGCCGCGCGGAAGACGCGGATGAGGTCCGTCTGCGTGGTCGGCATCGCTGTCGATACTGCTCCTCATCTCGACGGGGATGCTGAAGCCGCCTCTTTTTTGGCCGCGGCCGCCATCGCGGTTTTCTTGGCCCCCTGCTTCTGAAGTTTTCCGAATTCAACCTGGTTGTTCTTGAAGTTCTTGACCTGCTCCGGAGAAAGACTCTTGAACATCTCCTCTCTCAGGGGCACCCGGACTCCCTCGATCTTCAGTTCCCGGGCGATCTGCTCGTCGATGGCGAAGCTCTCGGGGCGGCCGATCGTCTTTAAAAAATCATGCGTCCTCGTCTGTAGGTCGTTCGCGCCGAGCTTGATGCCGACATTGTTCATCTCGTTGGCCAAACCCCGCACGGCGGCCTGGGCCGACTTCGAATCCTCCATATAGAAGCTGGACTTATCCGCGTATTCGCTGAGCATCGCTCCGGCGCGCATCGCAAACGCCCTTTGCTCGGGCGGAAGGTCGCTGATCATCTTCTTATACGTCTCGACGGGGGAGGTTTCCTTGTAGCCTGAAGGGCGCGGCTTCGCGTCGAAAGGAAACTCGGTCCTCATGATGATGGTCTTCGCCGTCTGGAACTGCTCGTCGGTCCAGCCCAAACGCGCCTTGAGGCCGACGTTATTGGCGTCCATCCATTCCAAGGTCGCGGGGACCCGGGCGGGCGTGCCCGGTTTTCTCGTGGGGTCGACGTCATGCAGCCTGGCGACGTCGCCGAGGAATTTTTCCCGGCCCGGAAACCGGTCTTTTGCCAGTTGTTCCATCATTCTCCCGACCTCCAGAGAATGCTCCGCGCTGTGGTATATGTCGGCGCCTTCGAGTTCCGGGTGCAGGTTCTTCCATTCCTCGGCGGTGAAGCTGATATCCTCCGCCGGCTGCTTTGGGCCGGCCAGGCGTTGCGTCAAGCTGGTCATGGCGCGCGCGACCTGGCTGGTCGTCACCATATCGATCGCAATCGACTTGAAGCTGAGCCCGGCCGCGCCGGGCTCTGGGGCCCGACCCGTCGGCACCAGCCCAAGGCCGAGAAGCTGGGCGCCCGCGTCGATCATGCCTCGCTCGTCTTTCTTGGCGAGCGCATCCATGCCGACGAGGCCTTGCTGGCCGGCCATCGACAAAAGGAAGCCTTTGACGGCTTTCCCGCCGGCGTCCGCGACCACGGCCAGCCTGGTTGCTTCCGCGCCCTTGGCGAGCAAGCCGGACGCCCCGCCCAGCACCCCGAATCCAAAGCTTTGAATGGTGTAGTCGGCGGCGTATAGGACCGCGGCGCCCAGGCCGTTGGCGACCTTGCCGCCGGTCGTCGGCGAATTCACGGCCGCGTCCACGAAGCGCTTGGGAGCGCCTGCAAAGCCCTCCTGAAGGCTGCCGTCCATCAGCCGACGGCCGAGTTCCTCGTCTGAAAGATCGAGCTTCCGATTCCTAAGAGCGACGGCTTGGGTCGGAGTCGCACTGGCGATCTCATCCTTGCGATACATCTCCAGCCATTCGCCTTTGCGCCGTTCGAATTTTTCAGGGCCTAGCTTCTCGCGCAATTCGTCGACCGCCGCCGTTCCCGCGCCGCTGAAATAATTGATGGCCTGATATTTCGAGATGACGCCGTAAACGGCGTGTTCCTCGCTTCCCGTCAGCGCGCCGACGAGCCGGCTCGTGCCGGCGGTCAGCGCGTAGCCGATGGTCTTTCCCACCCCCGCCACGACGGCGACCGCCCGGCCGGCTTCTTTAAAGCCGTGCACCTTTTCGAACAGAGAGCCCGCCTTCTGCGACGCGTAGGTCAGAACGCCGTCATCCGGCGGGCGTTTCGAGGCGACCTCCTTCATCTGCTTGCCGTCCCACTCCAGGCGCGTGTAGGCGGTCTCCTCGGCGCTGCGGAAACCCTTGTCCACGCTGTAACGGGTGACATACGCGGTCTCATAACGCTCGATCCGCATCGGTCGTCCTGTTTTTGGGTCGTCTTGCGATATCTCGACCTTCTCATGCCTGCGTCCGTCGGGCCATTCGGTGACCGTCGAGTCGATCCAATCCAACCGACCGCCTCTGAAGCCGGAGATGTAAGTCGTCGTCGCGCGGCCGTTCGATATCTGATAGACCAAAGCAGGCTGCCCATCCGCGCCGCCCGGGATGAGCCTCGGGGGGAGGCTGAAGTCTTTGCCTGCAAGAGCGGCGAGCCGGGATTGAAATCGCAGGAACTCATTTTTCCGCAGGACGCCGGCGTCCAGCAGGCCCGTGAGATCCGGCGAGAGGAGGCGGTGCCGCTCTTCCCGAGCTTTGCGCTGGAGGGCTTCCGGCAGGAAAGGCAGCTGCTCGGCCACAGCCCACCCGGCATCTTGAGCCGAAAAGCGCGCCGCCGCAACCGCGGGCTTGGTTTTCGCGGGCATGTCCAACCTGTTGAGGGCTTCGTTTTTTGATCCCCTGAGATCGTTGATGGAGACGGCCGGCTTCAGCGGCCGGGTGTCGTTCCCGGCGTCCTCACCCGAGCCGGCCGGAGGAGCGGGCCAATCGGCTGGCGCCGGCGGGCGGGCGCCGTCGAAGATGCGCGAGGCATCGTCGGTCGGCGGGCGGGCGGCGGCGCCGGCCTTCGCCATCGCCGCGTGGAGCCTGAGATATTTTTCAACCGCGGCGTCCGTTTGCGTTTCGGAAAAACCTAAGCCGGCCGCGACTCCTCTGACCTGGGCGCAGAGGGCGGGGGGCTCGGCGGCTGGAATATCCGTTAGAAGAGCGTCATAGCGGCGCGCTTTCGCCTGGAATTCGTTCCAGGCTGCATCAATCTCGGTGGTGGACTTGGAGGCTTTGATCTCCCGCTCAAGAACGGCTGAATCGACCCGCAAAAGAGTCGCCGCCGCGAAATTCTCTTTAAGAGCGTCGCAAGCCCGATTGATCTTCGCGGATAATTCGGCCCCCGGCTCGGTCGCCATGCCGGGCAGGACGATAAGAAAAACGACAAACGCCCGCAGGGCTTTTCCCAGCATAGGGGTCGTTGAGATGCGAAGCTCCCTCTTTTTATAACCCCGGTTCCCCTGACTGTCAAGTGCTAAAAGCCGGCCTTCATGGAGTACTGCATCACGTCCCCGAGCCTGCCTCCCGGCATCCACGAGAAATCCCCGTCCAAGCCGCGCCAGGACGCCCCGAAGCCGAATGAGACCCCGCCGAGCCCCCCCGCGTCCCTGCGCTCCGAGCGCCAGCCGGCGCGCGCCGCCGCGCTCAGACCGGGAGCCGCGCGCACGCGGTACTCCGAGCCGCACGAGAGGATCATCGCGTCCTGACGGGGCAGGTCCGCCTCGGCTACGGCCAGCCACTGCCCCCGCCTCCAGGACGCCGCGCCGTAGGCGACGAACGGCAGGGAGTCGGCGTAAGAGCCCAGACGCAGGCGCCCGAAGGCGTTTCGCACGCCGCCGGCCGCCGTCCAATCCCCGAACCGCCAGAGCGCGCCCAGGTCCGCGGTGAGCGCGGTCGCCCGCGCCGAGTCGAGAGAGGACTCCACCAGCTTCGCTGCGGCCCCCAGGGCCAGCTTGGCGCCCGGAACGGCGACGCCATAGGAGAGAGCGTAGGCTCGGTCGGCGGCGCCGAAGGTCCCGGCCGCCGCGTCGGTCTCCACGAGGCCCCGGCGTTCGATGCCCGACGCCGAGAGGCTGTAGACCGAGACCGCCGCCGTCCCGTAGTCCGAAACGCGGCGCGTCTTGTCCGTCCAGGCCAGCACGGGCGCCGAGAGGACGGCGTAGTCGTAGGAGAGGCCCTCGAAGCGAGCCTCGTGACCGCCCGCCGCCTCCACGCGGTCCAGCAGCCCCAGCCCGGCCGGGTTGTAGTGCGTGGCCAGGGAGTCGCCCTCCACCGCGCCGTAGGCGCCTCCCAGGGCCGACGCGCGCGCGCCCGGGGTCAGGCGCAGGAAGGCCGCCGCGGCCGTGCCCTTGCCCGAGGAAGAAGATGAGGCGGGAGCGGCGGCCAGAGCCGCCAGGACGAGGGAGAACGGCGCGATCAGGGCGCGCCTCATTTGAGCACAGCCATCTTGAAGGTCCTGCGCCGCCCGCCGACCTCGACGAGGCCGATATAGAGGCCGCTGGCCGCGTCGCGCCCGTCGTCGCCGCGCCCGTCCCAAGCCTGGTAATAGGTCTGGCCGCCGGACAGCAAGCCCAGATCCACGGTCCGCACCAAACGACCCGCCACGTCGAAGACGCGCAAGGTTCCGCCGCCGGAGACCGCCGGGGGCACGGACACCCGGATCAGCGTGCCCCGGACCGAGGCTAGGCCGCCGCCGTGCACCGTGGTCACGGTCTTGACGGAGAGGTCGAAGGGATTGGGGAAGTTGTAGGCCTCCAGGTCTGCGCCCCCGAAGGAGGAACCGCCGATGTATCCCACCGAGGCGTCGAGGAGGACGTAGGTGGAGAAGTGGTCCACATGAATGGCGACGGTGCGCTCCGCGGCGTCCACGACGGGCGGCGCCCCCGTCACGTCGGGCTGGCGCACGTAAATGCGAGCCGCCGGGTTGTACCAATACACGGCCAGCCGCCCCGCGTCGGCCACGGCGCTCGAGTAGGAGAGGGTCAGCTCCGCCGGGCGGGCTAGGCGCGTGGGCACGCCCGCCGGCAGAGCCACGTCGAAGAACGCGCCGGCGGGAGTCACTCCCGCGGGGAGCGCCCCAGCTTGGAGCGGAGCCGCGGAACGCGCGAAGTCCACCATCACGGTCGCAGACGCGTCCACGGCCAGAGCTCCGCGCGGCAGGACCACGCGCGCGGCGTCGCCCTCCAGGGACAGCGTACCGCCCATCGCGTTGGCGACGGCGCGGCGGTGCAGGCCGTCGGCGGCAAGCGAGATCGTCGCGGTCGCGTCGACGGTCAGCTCGCGCGCGGACGGGTCCGTCGAGGACCAGTCCTCGGCCGCCAGCGCCGCGCGCGCGCGTAAGACGAGGGAAGTCTCGCCGGGAACGGAGTCGTAGTAGGCGGACACCGAGCGGCGATCCGAGGACAAGGCGGCTGCGTAGAGCGGCGCCAAAGCCGTGGTCGTGCTCAGGGCCAGGGCCGGGTCGTCGTCGGAAGTCAAACGCGACCGCAGCGGCCTTGGAAACATCGCCTCCACGCGCCAGCGCGCGCCCTCGCGGCGGGCCCGGAAGGAAACCGGACCCGCCGACGGGCGCAGGACCAGGTCCAGGACTCGCGCGTCGGAGGTGCTCGTCAAGACGACGGCCGCGCCCTCGGGCGGCGTCAGGGCCCATCCCGCCGGCCCCGAAACGATCAGGCGATAGGTCCGGCCCGGGGTCAATCCCCCGAAGCGATAGCCGGTCACGGCGCGCGCGGCCGCGTCTCGCGTCAGCGCCGCATAGTAGAACTCGGATGAGTCCGGCGCGGCCGCGACGAGAGCGTTCACCTCGTCCTCGCCGGGAGCCGAGCCGTCCGGCAGGCGCAGGGTCCCGCCGAGGGCGGCGCCCTCCCCGAGAGTCACCACCCCCAGGTCGACTTCGGCGGCGTTAACGATCACGGCGCGAGCGGCCCCCGCCAGTCCCAAGGCGGAGGCGGTCAGGCGGTAGGCCCCCGTGGCGACGGCCGGAATGGCGAAGGTCCCATCCGGCTGCGTGCGGAAGATGAGGTCGGCCAGCGGGTCCTCGGCCGGGGGCAAGCCAGCCTTCTGGAGGGAGAGCGCGGCTCCCAGCCCCAGGGCCGAACGAAGAACGCTGCCGTCGGCGGAGACGACGCGGCCCGAAACGGTCGATGCGGCCGCAAAGAGAGAAAAATCCCGGACGGCTCCGCTCGAAACGTCCACGCAGAGCGCGCGGCGAGCCTCGTAGGGCGGCAAAGGGTCTCCACCGGACAGTTCCCCGCGGGGCGCTGCGGTCAGGTCGTACCAGCGAACCGTCGGGTCAAGTCCGCGCAGAATATAGAGGCCCGAGGCATCGCTCAAAGCCGAGCGTTCGCCCAAAGCCTGCGCCGTGCGCGCTCCGGCGTCGCGGCAGGCGCGCGCCATCACGCGCACTCCTGAGATGGGCGCCCCCGCCGCGTCCGTGACGCGGCCCGAGACGAAGGCCCCCGCAAAGAGAGGGACAACCCCTAGGTCCACGGCCTGCCCGGCGTAGAGGGATACTCCGGAAACGCGCGCCGGCGAGAGGGCAAGGCCGCCGGCGGCCAAGGCCGGAGTGTCCACCGGAACGCGGAACTCCACGTCGTAGACGCCCGCAGGCAGTCCGTCTATGACCACCCTGCCCGAGGAGTCCAGCAACGAGCCATCCGGCGCCGGACGCAGGTCGAAGTATCCTCCCGCGCGCGCGGGTACCGCCGTCGCGCGTGCCGCAAATCCGCGCGGCAGGAGCGCCGCGTTGTCGCGCCCGATGAGTTCGTGCTCTTCGGCGCCGTCGGATTTGAGACGGGCTGCGGAAAGTCGGGCGCGAATCGTCCCCGAAGGAGCCAGAGAGAGAACCAGCCCGGAGAGGTCGGCTCCCGCGACCACGACGGGACGAGGAACCGCCGCGAAGGCCCGCGGCGCGCTCAGGTCCTCCGCGAACAGGGAGTAGCGGCCGTCGGCCGTCCCGTCGAAGGAGAAGGTCGCCGATCCTCCTGGCGGAGGGGCGATCTCGACGGAACGCACGGTCCGGCCGCCCTCGTCGACTAGGAAGACGCGGATGCGGCGGCCCGACGGAAGGTTAGGAGGCGCGCCCAGCAGCCCCGACACGCGCGAGCCGCGCGTCAGTCGCGGGGAAAGCATGACCGGAGACGTTCCCACGCTGACCAACTCCGTGTATTCGACGGCCTCCGGACCGTTGGAAGGATCGTCGTCGAGGTCCCCGGACACGCGCAGGATGTAGAGCCCCGATCCGACTCCGGGTTGGAAGTTGAAGGATCCGTCCGGCGACACCGCCGCGACCAAGCCCAGGGAGGTCGCGGTCGCCGAGGAAGGAGCCAACACCGCGCAGGATCCCGCGCCTGCCGAGGAGCGGCGCAAGGAGATCGCGCCTTCTCGCGGATCGAAGGCGACAAGCTCAACGCGCAGGGCCGAGCGAGGCTGGGGGTCTCTAGAGCCGAGCAGGCAAAAGGAGACGCCGGGCGCCGCGGAGAGTATCCCGGCCGGCGAGCTGGCCGCCACGCTGAAAGGCGCTCCGGAAGCGGCGCGGGTGGAGAGGCTTAGTTCGCCCGAGACGATGACGGTCCCCGAGACCGAGACCGTGGAGCCCGAGAGGTCCAGCGTGAGCGCGACGGTCGCGCCCTCGACGAGCAGAACGCGTCCGGCGGCCCAACCCCCGGTGCCGGAAAAGAGCGCGGCGGCGCGGACCGGGCCCGGGGGCAGAGCGGCAGTGAAGAGCGTCGCGCTCGAGCAGTAAGCGGCGACGAAAGCCCCCGACGAGGTCATGGCCGTCGCGTCGCCGAAGACGCGCGAAAGACCGTCCGAGGCGCTCACGGCCAGACCCAAGGCCTGGTACGCGGAAGTCGCGCGGCAAGCGCCCCCCGGCAGGGTCGGCAGACGAACATCCACGCGAAGGCGAGCGTCCTCAGCCGCCAGGCCCAGTGCCGCGGTAGAGACCGCCGCCGCGGCGACCGTGAGCGTCAGCCCGCCTGCCGGCTGGAGCGTGAAGCCCGGCAGAGAGGAGCGCAGGGTCCAGACGCCCGGGCTGAGCCCCGAAAGCGTGAAGGCGGCCGTGCTCGTGACGGCCGCCGTGGATAAGCGCACGCGCGATGCCGCCCGCTCGAGGCGGCCGACGGCGAGTGCCTCGACCTCCAACTCGAAGACGCCGGCGGGACAGGCCCCCGGGACCCCGCTCGGGCCCGCGAAGCACGAGGAAACGCCGCGGCTGTCCCCCGTTACGGTCACGGTTCCGGTGACTACGCCGCCCATCCCCAGAGCCAGGTCCGCGACGCTCAGGTCCGCGGCATCCAGGAGCACGACCGTCGTGGAATCCGAGGTGAAGCCAGGCGCGGCGGCCAGGATGGTCCAGGTTCCCGGATCCAAGCCGTAGAGGGAGTAGGCTGCGCTCGAAGGCCCGACCGCGGGCGCAATCGACGAGACGAAGACCCCGCCGAAGGCCGACGGCGCAATCTCGCCCGCCTTGCGCGCCTGCACGCTCACGAAGGTCCCGAAGGCGGTCGTGGAGGGCAGGACGGCCCAACCGAAGGCATTGGCGCGCTTGTCGAGCGGGATCACCAGGTCCAAGCCCCCGGCGCCCAGGCTCACGCCCGGCGCCCGCGTCGACAGGCGCAGGTCCACAACCTCCAGGTCCAGGTCGTAGACCCCCGGGGCGGCGATGACGACGCTCCAGGTGCTCGCCGCGCGGCCGAAGAGCGGCCCCGCGTCATCCGAGGTCGCCGCGCCCGTCGAGAAACGCAGCGGCCCCGAGAAGACGGCCGAGCCGTCGGCGGCGCGGGCCACGAAGCCTCCCAGTGCGTCCCGCGGCGAGGCCACGGGGATGATCACGGCCACGCGCAGTTGGGCCGTGGCCGGAAGGGCGAGAGATCCCAAATCCGTCAAGGGCGCCGCCGCCGCGACGGCGGCGACCTCCGTCGACAGATTCACGTACCGGCCGCCCACGTTGACGGCCGTGGTCACGCTCAGACGATAGTCCGCTCCCGCGCGCAGGCCGAAAAGCTGGAAATAACCGGTGGAGGAGGCCAAGGCGAAGGCTCCCTCTCCAGCGCCCGGACCGGTCGCGCGCACCCAGGCGCCCGCCCCACGTAAACCGAGGCGGCCGACATAGGACGCTCCCACCGGCGCCACGACCTCGAGCGCACGGTTCTCGGCCGCGCCGCCGCCGGCGCGCAGACGCGCCCGATAGCGGCCGGGAGGCGCGGCGCGCGGCGGACTAAGAATACGGTTGACCCCATCCCAGGACGCGACCACGGGCCGGTCCGGGTCGCCGAAACCCGCGGCGCGCATGACCGGCCCGCCGAAGTCGACGGCGTCGGTGGAGAGGACCAAATCCCAAGCCAGGGCCGGGTCCGGCAGGGAGAATACGATCCTCGCCTCGTAAGCCGAGGGGTCCGTCGAAGAAAGGGAAACGCTCGTGGTCCCGGCGCAGAGGGTTCCCGAGTCGACCGAGACCGCGGTGAAGGCCACCGTGGAACCGACCAACCTCACTGGGCGCATGGCCTCGGCGTTAACGGCGCCCGCAGTCCCCGTGAAATTGGCCGCGGCGCGGATATAAGCCAGGCTGGGCCCGACCGTGGAGATCTTGAGGAAGAAACTGGGCGAGACTGCGAATCCCGTGGAGAGGAAGACCGAGGAGATCGGGGAGCCGGTGAGGGAGGTGAACTTCGCCGTGGCGTCGGGAATGTAGCCGCCGCCGGAAGGCACGAGCAGGGAGAGACTCACCGTGCCCGAGGAAGCGCCGAGCTTATCGTTGCCGCAAAGGTCGGTCACGCGGAGTTGGAGGGTGGACGAGGACTGGAGGGGTCCCAGGACGAGAGTGGAAGCATTCGTGAAGACCAACTGGCTGGTGGTCCCCGCGCCGAGGCTTAGGACCGGCTGGGTGGAGATGGGCGCCAGCGTCCCGGAAGCGTCGGCCTGGGTCCAGACCGCGAAGGTCTGAGCGCCGCGCCCTGCGGGACTCAGCGGCGGCATGCCGGCATAGGTAAGAACGATCTTCTCGCCGGGCCTAAACGACTCGGCGGCCCCGCTCTTGACCGAGACCACGATCCATCCCGCCCCCAAGGCCTGAGCGCCTCGGGCCGCCGGGTTGACCTCCGTCGAGGTCGAGCCTAAGGTCGACGCCAGGGAGGTGGAGATCACGTTCCAATATCCGGCCTGAGGCGGGAATTGTGTCGTGACGCCGACCGGCACGCTCCATCCGTCCGGGACGCGCACGGCCAAAGCGCCGCCGGCGGAAAGGCCCGACCCTCCCACGGTGAAGGTCACGGTGGCCGCGACTGCCTGACAACCCGCCGTGGAGTCCGCCGCGACGAAGGCGCTGCCCTGGCCGTCGCGCGCGCCATAGGAGAGGGCGGACCGGTCCACCGTGAAGGTGCTCGCCGTCGTTCCGATCAATCCCGTGGGGTCGTCCACGAACGCCGTCGCGCAGTAGCGGCGTCCGTCGGTGAGCGCCGCGTCGGGGATGGGGCTGGCCCAGGATGTGGAGGGCGTCAAGGGCGAGGCCAGCGTCGTCGTGGCATAGATGGGGACTGCGGAAGCAAAGGAGCCTGCGAGCCAGTTGAAGTGGAGCCCCGTCTCCACCTCGCGAACGTCCACGCGCACGCGCTCAACGGCGGAGCCGTCCGCCGCGGTGCCGGAGATGGCGCCGCCCAGGGTCGCGACCGCTGCGCCGGTGGGCACATGAAAGGAAGCGGTGGGGCTGGAAAGGCTGGGCGGCGAGACTCCGAACACCGAACTCGTATCGGAAGCCACGAAGGGCTGGGTCAGGTCCGTGGCGGAGAGGGTGAAATAACCGGTGACCTGGAAAATCAGGCCGGAGAACGCAAACTGCCCCGCCGCGAGCGCCCGCGGCGCGGGAAGGGTCGCCGAGGAAGTCAAAGCGCCCAGTGCGACCGTATCGGTGATCGTCGAGACCTCGTTGCCGTAGGGGTCAACGGCGCGCACCGTCGCGCTGAAGGGCACGCCCTTGACCCGGGCGAAAGGAGATCCGGCCTTACCCGTGACGGAGCCCGGCCATGCCGCCTGCCCGGGCAGAATAACCTGCAGGCGCGCCAGCCCGGCCGGGATCACCGAAATCGTGGAATACCCCAGCCCGAAGGCGGTCGCGGCCGAGACGACGGTGACTCGCGGGCTCGGCTCGGCGGTGCGCGGCGTGAACTGAAGCGTCGCCATGCTGGCCGAAAGAGGCTGGGACGAACCCAGGACCGCGTTAGGGTCGTCGCTGGCCAAGGTCACAGTCCCAGAAACCTGCCAGGCCAAGTCGAAGCGGGAAGACACCGCCAGGACCGTCACCGTGATGACGGCGCCCGCGGTGGAGACGGAGGGTGTTCCGGTCTTGCCGGGGCCGACGGCGGGGGTGAAGGTCTCGCCCGGCAGGAGGACCACGAGGTTCGGAAAGAAATCCCAGTTGAGATCGCCGCCGGCGTCGACGTTGCGCCCGTCGTCGGCCAGGATGGTCTGCCCGGAGGAGGCGTCGCAGTCCGAGACCATGACCGCGGTCACGCTCGAGACCGCGGTCACGCGCAGAGACCACGGCAGGCCCGCGGTCCTGGAGCGCACCCGCATGACGGCCCCCCCGCCCGCGCCAAGACGCAGATCGGCCACGCTCAGAAGCGTGCCCGGGGCGAAGGCCAAGGTGCTTCCCGCCACGGCGTCGCTCAGCACCGCGACGGTCGCGGAGGTCAGGAAGGCGGCGCTCGTGACCGCGATGGAAAGTCCGTTGAAGACCGCTCCTCCGTAGACGGCCACGGACTCGTAGCTTCGACCGGCGGCGGCGCCGGCGAGGCTCACGGTGCTCGTCTGCCCGTCGAAGTAGGCGCCCGTAGACACGAGGAGGCTGCCGGCCAGCGTCAGGTTCCCCGTCCCGGCCGAGAAGGTTCCGGCGTAGACGCTGAAATCGCCGAACAAGACGAGGTCGGAGGCGGCCTGCACCGGGCCCGTGCCCACGCTCACGAGGTTCCACAGCGTCGAGCCGGGCAACAGGCTCAAGGTCTGGGTCGAGGCTCCCGTCATCGTCAGGCTCGCCGACGTGGACGCGGAAAAGTCCACGATGCCGCCGGTCTGGAACACGCCGCCGGCAACCGAGACGGTGCTGGCCGCGATCGGGCGCAAGACTCCTCCCGATACGACCAGCGGGCCGGAGAGATTCAGCGTCGGAGCGCGGAACACCTCTGCGCCCCCCGCCAAGTTCACGCGCAGCCCGCCGAAAGTGTTCGTCGAAATCCCGGCGCCGCGGGCGGCGCCCGTGCCCTCGAAGAGGAGCCAGGAATTGGCGACGTCGCCCGCGTAGGACCAATTGGCTCCCGAGGATGGGATCAGATCGGCGCTTCCGCGCAGGGTGATGGTGGAACCGCCCGGCGCATTGACCACGGTCGAGCCCTGGCGCGGGTCGAAGGAGTTGCCGTAGCCCTCCACGATGAGGTCTCCCTGGAGGACCGCGGTCTTGTTGGCGGCCAGGGCGAGCTTGGCGTTGACGACGCTTCCCGAGGCCACTTGGATGGAGGAGACGGGAGACCAGATCACCGTGTGCGACGGATTGACGGCGAGGTAGGTGGAGAAGGCCGTGTCCCAGACGGGGCCCGCGACCGTCAACATCGAGCTCCCGCCGTCGAAGACCGCTCCGGGCAAGATTCGAAACGAAGAGACGAACCCGTTGATGTTGAGACGCGCGCCCGCGGCGCTCCGGTTGGCCACGACTAGGTCACCGAAAGTCGCGAAGTTGATGTTCTGGGGCGTGACTCCCGCCAGTATCGTCGTAGATCCCGTCACGGTGATCGTCTCAAAGGTGGATTGGGTCATGTCTCCGCGGATGGTCAGGAGGGCTCCTGGGTAGTAGAGGGCGCCGCTGCGCCATTCAAAGCCGGCCAGCGTAGAGACCGTGCTCGAGATGGTAACGCCTGCGGTGGTGGCGACGCGGAAAGTCCCAAAGGAGCCCGTGGCGAGTTGGCGCACCGTCCGGCTCGAGGCCCCGTCGAAGACGGCCACGCTGGCGCCTCCCAGGACCGCCGTGCCGGATTGCTCCGTCCAGGACCCTCTCACCGAGATGGTCGAAGCCGCCAAGTCGAGGGTGCCGCTGACCACGATGACGTTTCCCTCGGCCACCGTCGCCGTCGACAGAATCAGAGCGCCTGCGCCGGCGTCGATGAATAGATTGTCGAAGGAGGCTCCCGCCAATACGCTCGCCGCGCCGGACAGGGCGTTAAAGACCGCGGTCGAACGACTCACGACAGCCGCGCCGTAAACCGTCCAGTCACCTCCGATTTGAAGAAGCGTCGTGCTCGCCATCAGCAAGGTCCCGGTGTCCACCGACACGCCCCCCGCCAAGATGAAACTGGCGCCCGCGGAAGGACTCAGCCGGAGCCCTCCGGGGTTGATATTGGAAACGCGCAGGCCCCCGATGCGCCCCGGCCAGGCCGTCCAGGTCTGCGAGGAGGAGCCGGCGGCCACGGCGACGGCGCCGGGGGCGCCGTCGACCGAACCTGCCCCGGTAAACGGACCGTCGCCGTCGAATGTCACCGTTCCGGTCGAAAGGACGAGCAGCGCGCCGGCTGAGAGATGGGCGCGAGAGACGACCTCGAGTATCCCGGTGACCGTCGCCGTAGCCGCCGTGGGCCCTCCCACGACGAGTCTCGCTACCTTGGCATCGTAAAAGGACGCTGCGTATGCGCCTCCGAATCCCGCGAGGGTCAAGGTCGAAGCGCCTAAGTCGATGAGTCCTCCCGTCTGGGCCAGGTCGCCGCCTAGGGTGAGCAGGAGCCCCGCCCCGGCTACGACCGTACCGCCCGCCATCTCGAAAGCCCCGGTCACGGTCAAAGACGACGCCAGGACCACCGTCGTCGACAAGGCGGTGGTCAGCGTCATCGAGCCCACGGACACGGAGGGCATGTTCCAGAGACACCCCTTCACGGTCTGAGAAGCTCCGAAGACCAGGCGTTCGCCGCCCGATGGAGACAAGCCCTCGCTCCAGTTCGCCGGCGTGGAGGCCAGGGCATCGGCGCCCAGGCCCGTCCAATGGCGCGGATCCATGAAGGCGGCGCCGCCCGATCCGCCGCCGCCGGAAGCGACGCCCGCGCCGAAGCTGCCCCCATTGACAAGGATGTTAAGGGCTGAGTGAAAGATGGAATAGCCCGAGCTTTCCTGGATCCATACCCGGCCTCCGCCGCCCCCCCCGCCTCCGAAATTGGCGCCGGCGCCGCCGTCGCCGCCGCGCGCGCTGAGCGTGCCGGATCCCGTGATCACCTGAGCCAAGACCACGATGGAACCGCCGGCGCCCCCGCCGCCGCCCTGCAAACCGAGAGTCACACCCGGATCGCCGTCGGCCTCGAGCAGACCGTCGAGAGAGGCGGTGGCTGCGTCCACCTGGAAGAAACCGCCGCCCCCGCCGCCGTCGGCCGAGGGCGTGCCTCCTCCCCCCGAACCCGAGTCCACGGCAGGCATGGCGTCGCCGGCCGGCCCGCCGCCGGAGCCGCCCCCGCCGGAGCCGCCGGCGCCCCCGTGCCCGCCCCCGCCGCCGCCCATGACGACCGACCCTGCGCCGCCGCCGCCGGGTCCCGATCCGGCGGCCGCACCCGCGCCCCCCGCATAGCCGCGGCCCTTGATGGTCACGGTGGAGCCCGCGCGCAGATCGAAGAAGCCCGCCGAGATGAAGACGGCCCCCGGACTCATCGTGCCGGCGGGGCCGTAGAAGGTCATGCTGGAACCGGGATGGAGAGTAAAGATCCCGGCCGTGATCGTTAGAGGGGTGGAGACCTGGATGGCGGCGCCGCCCAGGACGTCGAGTCCGGAGGACACGGCCAATCCCGTCGAGATCCTCAGCACCGCGCCCGCTCCGCCCAAGCTCAGGGATCGGACCGAGACGAGAGGGTCCGTCGAATAGACGACCACTAATTCCGAGGCGATGGTCGCGTCGTCTAGAGGGCCCGGCGCCGCCGCGCCCGACCAGTTAGCCGGCTGGTTCCAGTCGCCGACGGCGCCACCCACCCAGGAGATCGAAGCCGCCCGCGCCGCCGTCGCGGCCAGAAGGACGAGGCACGTCGCGGGGAGCAGTCGCGCCATCACCAATCCCACCTCAATCCCGCCAGAGCCGTCGCGGCCTCGTAGGCATAGCGGTAGTAGCGTTGGTAGCGCTGGTTGGAGGAGGCGCTGACGCGCTCCACGCTGAACAGCAGACTCAAGCGCCGGGCCATCGGGTAGTCCAGCGACGCGCCGAACGTCCACTCGATCGTCGTAAGAGAGCCCGAGCCGTAGGCCCCTGTTTCGCCCTGCGGGGGACGCCGCGTATAATGACGCTGCCGCCGCCCCAGCTTCAACTGGGCGGTGACGGGGCGGCGCGGCGGACCGATCACGACGCTGGCCGAGGGCGCGACGCGCCATTCGACGTAGTCGTAGAAACCGGCAAGGAAGCGTCCGCGAGTCGCATCGTAGCCGTTCTGGTCGGAGGTATTGGCGTTTACGCCCAGTTCCAAGCCCGCGCGCGCGCGCAGATCCGCGTTCCAGTCGTGGGGCATGCGCAGGGCGAACGCCGCTGACGTCAGGAAGTCCTGACGGGTCCGTCCGGAGAGTTGCCCTCCCTCGTCGACGAGAGGCTGGGAGGGAAAGCGCGACCAGACGCCCAGCAGCGAGCCCTCCGCCACGGCGCGTGATCCCAGGGAAGCATCGCCGCCGACACGGAACTGCCAACCCGTGCGGTCCAGCACGCGGTCGCCGACGAGTTCGCGCGCCAGGGATTGTCCCGAGAACTGGAAGACCGCCTGGGATTCGAGGGTGGTGTAGTTCGGGTAGGCAACCTGGAACCAGTCCACAGCCAAGCGCAGACTATGCGGTGCAACGGTCATAAGTTCGGCCTCGGCTCCGGCCGTCCAGCGGACCTGATCGTAGAGGCCCAGGCCCCAGGTCTCATCCTTGGTTTCCTTGAGCATCTCGCGGGCATAGGCGACGGCGGGCTTGAAACGCCAGCGCGAGGACGGCTGCGACCATACCGCGCGGATTGCGAGTCGACTCTCGAAGCGCTCCTGGGCGCTCGTCGCGGTCCCGAGGACGTCGTTTACGCGGCGAGTGCCCTCATACTCGGCGCGGACGGAGGGCAGCAGCGACAAGCGATCGTCGAGGCGCATCGCCGGCGCAAAGGAAGCGTCCGCGTTGCCCGAAAGGGAGCCGCGCTCGCCCGCGAAGGATTGCATCCCTCCCAAGACGGTGATCCCGCCGACCGGAGTCCACTCGACAGCCCCCGCGAAAGACGCGCTCAAAACAAGGATGGCGCTCAGAAAGGAGTGTCTCACGGAATATCCCCGGTCTCGGCCAGGATGCGCGGCGAGAAGAGCACCTGGATGGAGCGTCCGTTGAACTCGGTCGCCGTCTGGGTCTGTTGGAAGCCGTCTGCGACCCGGCGCGTTTCCAGGCCCAAGGCCGAGCCGTCGGCGTAAGATTCCAAGTCCAAACGACGCGTCGCAGAGCCGTCCGGGAAGGTGGAGTTCGCGGTGAAGGCCGGCAGGGGAGCGGCCAGCGCCGCGCCGGTGAGCGGGTCGTTGAGCGAGGAGGGCAGGGCGTCGGCCTGGGCTGAGAGGTTCACGCCGGTCCAACCGCGCTTGAGCACGCCGTCGGCGTAGAGACCCGAGCGGTCGAAGAGCGTGCGGAAGACCGGGCGCCCCGCTACGCTGACATATGCGTCGGTCGCGGGGTCGAAGAGGCTCGAGACGTCGTCCGTCGGGTCCGCATTGGAATTAAGGTCCACTTGATGTCCGCCGGCTCCGCGCATGATGAGCGAATCGGAGAAGCTCCCCCGGACCGCTTCGTAGGAGACGAGCGTCCATGCGGCGGGCGCGTCCGCATGGCCCGAAAGCGATGAGAACACGTCCGAAAGATCGCGAGGAAGAGCGCGGTCGAAGACCCCCGTCCAGGTCAACCAGGACAGCCCTCCCTCGCGGCGTCCGTTGAGCGCGACGAATGAGAAGCTGTCGGCCGACGACCTCACCAGATACTCCTCGGCCCGCACGCGGCGCCCGTCGGCGTCGGTCAGCACATGCCCCAGTTCGTGGTCCGCGCGCCTCGTCTCGGCGGCGACCAGCCGCTGGGGTTCGTCGCGAGCCAACTCCAAGGCGAACTCTCGACGCATGCTTGCGGCGAATTCGTCGCGGCGTGTCTGGTCGACGGTGGGCGCCTCGATCGGCTCGTGGAATCCCCCGGCGTCGGCTTGCAACCGCTGTCCTTGGCGCAGGAGCATGCCGCGGCCGCGCTCGTCCTCGACTCCGATGAGGCCCTTGTCGACCTGAAGCACCGTGTTGCCGCCGCCGAATACCGAAGCCATCCAGGAGACCGTCTCACCGCGGGCCCGCACGGTCGCCGTGGGCGTACGCAGCACCAGCTCTCGGCCCTTGAGCGCCTGCGCCGAGAGACGCATCGAGCCGAAGAGCAGGTTGACGACGCTTCCCACGCCCGAGCTCTCGACGAGGAGAAGATGGGAGTTCCCCGCGAGGGCGAGCGTCTCTCCCGCCTCGAGAACCACGACCGCCCGGGCGCCAAACCCGGTCCTCACCGCGTCCCCGACGGCGAGGGAACGCGCCGCCTGGCCCGCCGGACGCCAGCGGGCGTCGCCCGCGGCCCGGATCTGCACGAGGCCCACGGTATCGCTAACAACGGCGGCGCCCGCTGACCTCGATAGGGCCGCGAGCACGACTATGAGGAAAGTACGACGCATCCCCCCAGTGTAACAGGCCGAGGAACGGCGTCAACCACGCTTTTGTTACAAGGATCGGGGATCTACGCGGCTTGCGACAGACATTACCAATTATTTACTGGCTTTCCCAAGGCCGCCCAACTATACTACCGACAGACCAAAATCTCAATCTTTGGGCTCCCTCGGAAGCACGGTATCCGGGGTTATGGCACTCATAGGTGCCGCCTCCGACAACGTCACCGATGTCGGAAAAAGGATCGATGGTATGAAATTTGCGCTCATGACGGCGGTCTTCTTTTTTATGTCTTCTCCGCGGCTTTCGGCGCTGGATTGGAGCGTTTGCTATTCCACCCAAGCCCAGGTTCTAGACGCCATCTGGGCTAATCGCAAGCTTTCCCTGGCCCGCAACCTACAGGTGAGCCTGTCCATCGGAAACCCCTACATCCTCTATGAGTTCGAGAACTTGACCGCCAATCTTTTGCGCTCAGCCCAGCTTTGCGGAGATTACGGCAAGATCGGCGATCTCGCCCAGCTCTTGTCCGGCGCCACCGACTATCTCCAGGTCACCTCCAAATTCAACCACGCGACGGGATCGACGGCTACCTACCGCGAATGGCACTGCGACAGCCCGCTCTGCCCGAATTTCGCCGGCGCTCCCCACGCCGAAGTCCCACTTGTCAGCTCGCAGTTCCTCTACCTCGCGGCCGCCGCCGTGCACGCCGTGGCCGGGCTCGCCCCCCGGCAGCGGACCGCCGCGATGCAGCCTATGGCCCAAGCCTATGTCCCCGTCCTGCTTCAGGATCACTACAATAAATGGATTTATGAGACGCGGCAATTCGGATATTGGAGCGTATGCGGCGGCCATATCTACGACCATTACGACTATCTCGCTGCGTTACTGAGCGGAGCTTTGCCTTCCAAACCTTCCTATTGCAGGGCGGTCACGGACACCGACCTGTGGATCATCTCGGGAGTCGTGGAGCTTTTGGCCGCCAACCAGGCCGATCCCGCCCTCGTTCCTATCCCAGCCGACCAGAGGAGGCGGCTCCTGGCGTACGTGAACCTCGGCACCCGATTAATCCAAAGCCGGATGACGCGGACGGCGCTCAAGGACTTCCAGGGAAACGCCGTTCAGGGCGCCGATTTCTTCGCCGGCCAATGGTTCGACCACCCCGATTTTTCCTACGCCGGTTACACGGGCGCCGCATTTCCCGGCGCGATCACGCGAAAGACGTCGTTTATTTTCACGACGTCGACCCCAGGTTACAGCGGCAATTTCCAGGTCATTGACCGCGGGAGCCTGCTCGCATCCCAAGACTCCTCCGTCTCCGCCCCGATCGACCTTCTGATCCTCAATAACCTGTCTTCGACGACGGTGACGTTTTCCGCATCGAGTCTGCCCCCCGGCACGACGGCGGCCTTCAATCCCCTCGCCTGGAACACGGCGTCCTGCGGCAAGGCCTGCTCCACGGTTTTAACTTTATCGATCGGCAGCTCGACGCCGACCGGCCATCGTCACGTTACCGTGATGGGAACGGCGGCCAACGGCGTCCAACGAGCGACTTCTCTTCACCTGCTCGTCGCAAAGCGGCTCCCGCCCGCGCCCCTGTTCGATTTCTCGCTATCGGCGGCGAAAAGCCGTCAGACCAAGGTCTCGGCCGCTTACACGGTCACGGCCGCGCTCACGGCCGGAGCCGGGGAGTCTGCGCGTTTTTTCCCCGCGCTCTTGCCGCCTGGAGTCGACGCCTCATTGAGCCCAGGCCGCTGCGCGCCGCCGTGCTCCGCCGATCTGACCCTGACCGTTTCCTCGATAGCCCCCGCCGGGGAAAGCGCCGTCGTCGTCGCCGCCGACGACACGCTGCCGGCCGACGGAATCGGCTGGGACATCAGCCACGCGCGGCGCTTTGTCCACGCGCTCGGCACCCTGTACGACAACCGCGCCGTCACGTGGGAAACCTTCCCCGACGACGCCGCCATGACAGGGGTCGCCAACCAAGTCCTATACAAGATCTTCAACGGCGATTTCAAATATCCGCTGTTCTCGAATTTCATGGACGGCAGCAACGGCTGGTACCGCGTCAATTATTCCCAGCGCATCGGATTCGCCCATGCCCCCTATGACCTCTCCAATTCCATCGCCACGGGCGGCTGGGGCCTTTGGAGCCGGTTCAACCCCGATTTGGGCAGGCTCATGCATTCGCAATGGGACATGTTCGAGTCTACGAATCCGGCGGTGACGGCGTTCTGGAAGCAGCATTACGGGCTCCACTACATGAATTTCCAAAGAACCGATCCCCTCGTCATCGACCACACGCAATCGCCCACCTACTTGGAGATGCTCCCGGCCCTGGTGGCGGCCGACGTCTACGGCGCGACCGGCAGCCTTGCGCCGGTCATCACCAGCGTTCTGACCTCGACCGGCACGATAGGAACCGCGTTGAGCTATCAGATCACGGCCACCAACAGCCCCACGAGCTTCAACGCCGCGGGCCTGCCTGCGGGCTTGTCGGTCGACACCGTCACGGGCCTCATTTCCGGAACGCCCACGATCTCCGGGATATCCAACGTAACCATCAGCGCCGCCAACGCGGGCGGAACGGACGCCAAGACCCTGACGTTGAGCGTGTATTCAGCCTGCGACGTCAACCGGGATGGGGCGACCAACGCGGTGGATGTGCAATTACTGGTCAATGAGACTCTGGGCGCGGCGGCCTGCACGTCGGATTTAAACCGCGACGGCTTGTGCAATGTGATCGATGTCCAAAGGGATGTGAATGCCGGCTTGGGAGGACCGTGTATCCTCGGCCCGTAGCCGCTGATTCGGCAAAGGAAAAACCAATGATCATATCAACAAGGTCTGTTTGCCCGGTTTTATTGGCGGCGCTCGCGGTGTTTTCTTGCGCCGGAGGCTTGTCTTTGGCAAATACAGCCAAGGCCGGGGAATTGGAAGGGCCGATCCCGCAAGAACTGCCTTTGGGAGTGAGCAATCCTTATGGTCAGGACGATTTTAAAACAAAAGCCGAATTACCGGCAATATTAAAGGATCTCGGTTTAAGCAAAGGCGAGGATGGCGTCGCCGGGTTTATTGTTGACGAGATAGCCAGGAGACATATGGAGGCGGCTTGCGATGCGACTACTTGCCAGAAATACGATTTTTCCTTGGCTAAAGATTTAATAGATCTTGTTGTTGGTCAAGGGAAAGCCAACTTATGGGTAGTGCTGGGCCCGCCTTCAAACTATAAATTCACTGATGGGAAAAAAAGGGAAAATGGGACAACCTATTTGCCGAATGGGCCCATTTCACGGCAGGCGCATAAAGATTATCTGACCGCTTTGGTTAACTACGCAACCGCTTATGGACGTCAGGTCTCTGGCGATTCCGGTTGGCATGTCGCCAGCTGGAATCTGTACAATGAGGTGAGCTCGGAATATAAAAGTACTTTCAATAATGATATTGATAAGGCAACTACCGCTTATGCTGATTTCGTGATCGATTCATCAAAAATATTAAGAAAATTAACGCCTCAATCTGAAATTGTCCTGGCTGGCACGGGATCGGGAACAGACTTGAAAGGAGGACACGGCGAATTTTATAAGCTGGTTTTTTCAAAACTTAAACAAGCCAATCTTGATTATAGTCCGTTCGATTATTGGGAGTCCCACTGGTTTGGGGAATTTGATAATTATCAGACAAATGAGAAGGATTATAGCGCAAAATATTTCATCAAGTTCTTGCAGGAGAACGGATACGGCGATAAAAAGTTTCTGATAAGGGCTGGAGGGACTTATTCCGGACAAGACCTTCAGGAAAGGAAAGGGTTGATGGATAATGAGCAGAGCGAGCGAGATCAGGCGGAATTCTTAGTCAAGAGATTCGTCTACAATCTGGCCAATGGCGTTAAAAAAATACCATGGTCAACTATTTATGAGCGCGCGGAATACCAGGGAGAGAACCATGTGCAGTTTCAATATGTGAGCCTGATATATGATGGAACTCCTGATGGTGTTTCAAAAAATCAAAAATGCGTGGACGGATGGCTTCCATGTCCTGATCCAGGAAGAGGCGTGAAGAAATTGTCATATTTCGCCTATAAAAAACTGATTGAAGTCTCAAAGGGAAAAGATTGGAGCAAGATTGAAGCCCTAGCGACGGGAGTGAACGATGTCTACTCCTATAAAATAGTTAATGGCGGCAAAACGAATTATTTCACCTGGTGGGACTGGTGGAATAAATGCCCGCGCCCCAATCTCGCTAAACCGGGAATGGATACGGCCTGCATAAATAAGTATAGTCCAACCCTATCCATTGCCGTTGACGATAACACGCCTGAAGTCAAAATAACCGAGGCGATCCCTGATTTCGCTACCGGACAAGAGGTGGATAATGCCGGCTATGCCAAAGCCTTTAAGACATACACTATCAGTGCGCTTAATGGCAAGGCGGAAATCCCTCTGGGCATAGTTCCACTGTATGTAACCTACACCGGCAACCCCCCGGTCATCACCAGTGCGCTGACCTCGACCGGCACTATAGGGACCGCTTTTAGCTACCAGATCACGGCCACCAACAGCCCCACCAGCTTCAACGCCGCGGGCCTGCCGGCGGGATTGTCGGTGAGCACCGGGGGCCTCATCTCCGGAACGCCCTCGACGATTGGGACATCCAGCGTGACCATCAGCGCCACGAACGCGGGCGGCACGGGCTCTGCCGGCCTGACCTTGAGCGTCTATTCCGCCTGCGACGTCAACCGGGACGGGTCGACCAACGTGGTGGACGTGCAATTGCAGGTCAATCAGGCTTTGGGCGTGGCGGCGTGCACGTCGGATTTGAACCGCGACGGCTTCTGCAACGTCATCGACGTTCAAAGGGGCGTCAATGCCGGTTTGGGAGGGCAATGTGTCCTGGGCCCGTAAACGCAGGCCTGACTATTATTGGGCATATTCTAAAATCCTCTTGAGTTTTCTAGCCGCTCTATTTTTATTATCCAGCGATATCATCTTTGCGCAGGAAACTTCCCAAATATCAACGACCTCGCTATTTATGCATATCGGCATCAGCACCCGCCAGTTTTCAGCCGAGGAAATGGTAAGGATCGCCAATAATTACAGCATCTTGAATATCGCAAAATTTCATGCCCAGTGGGACAGCGCCAGACAGCAGGAAGATGCACGATACATAAAGAATAAAAATAATAGCATAAAGATAAATGTTTATTACAGTTCCTCTTTGATGTTCTGGATGGATAAGTCCACCACTTCAAATGATAATTTTAAAAAATATTATAACAGGGAGAGGGCTGGGTTTAAAGATGATTGGCTGTTGCGGGACAAGAAAGGCAACGTTATATATCTTGATGACGCCAATACTGCTTTCGTCGATCTTTCCAATGCCCAATACCGGGAGTGGGCCATCGGCGTCATAAGTCATTGGAAGCAGAATACGCCTTATGACGGCGTTTTCTTCGATAATTCCAGGCCTTTGGGCGATTACGGAAAAATCACGACGACCTCAACCATCAGCGGCTGGAACGTCGATTGGAATGTTTTAATAAGCACCAATAAAGTCTCTGATTATAATTTGGGATTGAATCAGTTGTTTATCGAATCGAAGAGAGCGTTTGAGAGTATTATTTATAATGGGATCGGTCGTAGAAATTATACGCCCAGCAGGAATACGGATCTTCTTGAATACTCCGATGGAACAATGAACGAAGGTTTCTGCATGTGGAGACAAGATGCGAGCGATGGAACCGGGAAAGACTATAGACTGTGGGCCCCTGAAGAGATGCTGAATGATATTGGCATCATGCTTAGTTCAAGTGGGGCTCCGCACAATAAAACTATTCTACAAAAGGTCAATCACAGCGGCTCGACAGCTCTCTATAACAGCGATCAGGCCGCTATTATTAATGCAAAGCAAATCAAAAGATATTGCCTTGGCAGTTTCCTGCTCGGTCATAGACCCGGTTACACTTTTTTTAAATACGGCCCGGATTATGGTCCGAGAGAACTTAGTTCAGATCCGAAGGAAATTGCGTTGGATTTGGGAAGTCCTATTGATAACAAATATGCCGGTGTTGCGAGTGATGCCTATAAACGTGAATTTGAGAATGGTATTGTGTATGTCAATTTGTCGAATGACGCAACCGCGTTCATATCAGCTCCTTATCCAATGACTTTAATGAACGGAGCCACGGAGACCGCACAATACGACCAGGGAGCGAGCGTATCGGTGCCGCCTAAGGACGCATTCTTCTTTAATTGGTCGCATTCAGCGCTCTTCCTTAAAAATGGATCGATGGGAGCGTGGACATCTAATGTTCCATTTAATAATATTGTCAACGACCCCATGTTTGGCTGGCAAGTGTTTAAATCCACGGATTTTATAGCGTACAGCGCTCAGTATCCGTCTGAACTGGCGAACCCAGCTAGGCCAATTATCATCAACTTCAGCCGCGCTGAAGATATCAGCGATAACGGACTCGATATTCGAGTGGAAGCGATCAAGAAAGAAATGGACGCATTACTTGCTAATCCAGCCTACAAACAAAAGATACGAGGCGTTAATTGGGATTGGGAAAATGACACAGGTGTCTCCATAAGCACTGGGCTCGCCGCTTCGACATTGAAGAAAATTTATGGTTACAGCCACAGAAGGGGATTAATCTTTGGCATCACCGTCCAGCCTGGAGATATATCTCTATCGCGCGTTGGTATTATCGATTTGGCTCAGGTTAAATCTTTTTCCGACTTCTTTATGCCCATGGAGTACGCTCAGTGGTTCGGGGGCAATGCATGCGACAAGGATGCGGAGGGCAATTTTTTGACGGAGCAGGAGTGCTTCAATCGAAGAAAAATAAGAATTAACAAGGATTTGACTAAATTCAGCGCGCTGAGAACCTCCGGCGTTCCCGTCATTGTTGCTGCAAATATTAAAACACTTAATTCGCCCATCGAAAAGCTTAGTCCTTGTCAAATATATGATCTTTATAAAAACGTTCTATACTCCACATTTACCCCGACCGTCGATGGTTTTGCAATCTGGAAGCTTAAAGAATTGGATAAAGACTATATGACCGTCTTTAATAGCATCAAGGACGGCAATCCAATCAAGAGTTCAGCTTGCCCGCTGCCGACCGTGTCCTTGACCGCGCCTACGGCGGGCGTCTCGGTTTCGGGCTCGGCGGTCGCGGTCTCGGCCGATGCCGCAGACGACGTGGGCGTGACGGGCGTGCAGTTCAAGCTCGACGGCGCCAATCTCGGCTCGGAGGACAAGGTTGCCCCGTATGGCGTGAGTTGGAACACGAGGTCGGCCGCCGCCGGCGCCCATGTCCTGACGGCCGTGGCGCGAGATGCCGCCGGCAACGCTTCGACTTCGACCGCGGTGAGCGTCACGGTCGACAATACGCCGCCCGCCATCAGTTCCGCGGTTGCCACGGAGATCACCAGCAACGGGGCGAGCGTCGGTTGGACGACGAGCGAGCCGGGAGATACGCAGGTGGAGTACGGCACCTCGACGGCCTATGGAACGATGACGACGCTCAACGCGACGCCGGTGACGGCGCACAGCCAGGCCCTGTCGGGCCTGAGCGCGGGCACGCTCTATCATTTCCGCGCCCGGACGCGCGACGCGGCGGGCAATCTCGCGGTTTCAGAGGACCAGACGCTATTTCTTAAATCAATCGGAATTTGGCCGGGTCCGGCTTTTAAAGACAACAATCCCTTAATCAACGATTTGGTTTTTGGCTGGCAGGTTTTGGGAAGTTCAACGTTTATATCTTATTGCGGGCAATATCCCAGCGAATGCTCCAAGACCAGGCCCGTGATGATCTCGTATGCCCCTGTCGCGAGGAACGATGCATATGTTTTGAGCACACAAACAACTACGATTAAGGCGAATATCGATTCATTGCTGGCAAATAATACATATAAGCAAAAGATATCCGGCATAACTTGGGATTGGGAATACAGTGATACCAATGCTATCGACAATGTTCTGGCATCGGCAGTGCTCAAGGATGTTTATGAATACGCCCATAGCAAGGGCTTGCTCTTCGGTTTGACCGTCCAATCAGGAAACAGGAGTCTCTACAATGCCGGCTTAGTCAAGGGAATTTACACCAATAGCACGGATATGCAAGAAGACTTGGCAAAGATTAAAAACTATTCGGATTTTTTTATGCCGATGGAGTATGCCCAGTGGTTTGGAGGAGACCCCGGCAATTCCTGCCTTACGGATCCCAATGGGCCGGAGGCCTGCTGGAATCAAAGAAAAATAAGAATAAATAATGATCTGGCAAAATTCGAAAACATGGGCATCCCCGTTATTGCTTTATCGACCATAAAAACGACAGCCACCGAGCCGGTCGAAAGATTATCCGCCTGCCAGATGTATGATGCCTACAAGAACGTTCTTTACTCCACCTATACCGCCACCGCCCGCGGTTTCGCCGTCTGGAATCCAAAATACTTAAATAATTATTATATGGCCGTTTTTAATGAAATAAATAACAGCAATCCTTATAAGAGCTCAACTTGCCCAGTCGACAACGCGGCGCCCGTCATCAACTCCGCGGCCGCCGCGGCGATCTCGAGCAGCGCGGCGAGCGTCGGCTGGACGACGAACGAGCCGGGCGATACGCAGGTGGAGTACGGGACCTCGTCGGCCTACGCGACGATGTACTCATCGATGACGGCGCTCAACGAGACGCTGGCGACGGCGCACAGCCAGGTCCTGTCGGGCCTGAGCGCGTCGACGCTCTATCATTTCCGTGTCCGGTCGTACGACGCGGCGGGCAATCTCGCGGTTTCGGAGGATTCGACTTTCACGACCGCGGCCGCGACCGATGTGACGGCGCCGACGATGTCCTTGACCACGCCGACGGCGGGCGCCTTGGTTGCGGGCCCGGCGGTCGCGATCTCGGCCGAGGCCGCGGACGATATCGGCGTGACGGGCGTGCAGTTTAAGCTTGACGGGGCCAATCTCGGCTTGGAAGATACGGCCCCCCCATACGGCGTCAACTGGAACACGAGGTCGGTCGCCGCCGGGGTCCATGTCCTGGCGGCCGTGGCGCGAGACGCCGCCGGCAACGCTTCGACTTCGACCGTGGTGAGCGTCACGGTCGATAACGCGCCGCCCATCATCAGCGCCGTGGCCGCCGCGGAGGTCTCGAGCGGCGCGGCGACGATTAGCTGGATCACCGATGAGGCCTCCAGTTCCCGGGTCGAATACGGAACCTCGACGGCTTATGGAACGATGACGGCGCTCAAAACGGCGCTGGTGACGGCGCATAGCCAGGCCCTGTCGGGCCTGAGCGCGGGCACTCTCTATCATTTCCGCGTCCGGTCGCGCGATGCGGCGGGCAATCTCGCGGTCTCAGCGGATTCGACCGTCACCACTGTCGCGGAAATAAAGATAGGACCTCAGCCGAATACCGCCTTAGATATCGGTTTCACCATTCGGGATTTATATCCAGCCGCTCTCGCATCCTTGGAGACCGCTCTTTCGACTCTGCCCGCAGGCGACCAGGTAAAAATAATCGCCGGAACTCTAGCCAGCAGCCAGGGTATAGCGATACCAAGCGATGTCGCGGCTGAGTTTAAAATCAGGGGCAATGAAAGCTTTTGGCTTCATATCACCCAAGGCAGTGTGGAGATCGTCGGCGCGTCGGAACTCGGGGCTTTACATGGCTTATCCACGTTGGAAAGGACGGTTATTAAAAATAATGGAAAGATTAATGCCCAATCAACCATAGACGGTCCTCAATTGAAAACGCGGGCCCTTCATGTCGTGGTTGCTGTTAAAGCTTATTCTGATGGCAATCCAAACGGATATGTTTCTCCGGAGGATGTTAGGGGGGTTATTCATCAGGCTCGTCTACACAATTACAATACCCTGATCCTGATGCTCACGGATAGGGTTAAATTGGATACATATGGCGGTCGATCTTCTTCCCATTACTGGTCTAAAGAACAATTTCTTGAGGTCATCGACTATGCCCAAGAAAACGGCCTGGAATTTATTCCGAATATCGATCTTTTGGCCAAAGTAAGTAGATTTTTCAATGGAGTATTTCCTGATAAGCTGTTGTACAATTACGACACCTACAATCCACAAAAAGCGGAAGTCTATAGCCATGTTCGCCCGATCATCGACGAGCTTGCCGAACTTCATAATTCGGATTATGGCATTCTCCTGAAGCTTAAGCCGATCAAAGCCATACATATCGGCCATGATGAGGTCGCCGGATTTAATCAAAAGACAAAAGATGAGCTCGCGGCATTTAATCCGCCGCAAGTAATGCTTCCCCCCGATCTATTCCTCTCCGATGTGGAGACACTCTATAATTACATCAGTAATATAAAAAAACTGCAGACCTGGATGTGGGGCGACATGCTGGTTTCCAAAGAGGAATATCCATGTATGGTAGGCGAATCTGGCGGTGGTAATGGTTTGCACGGCAGCGAGTACAGGGACTTTAATCTTTTTTCAAGAATTCCCAAGGGCATTGTTATCAACGACTGGCATTACAATCAGATATCTCCCATGTTTCCAACCGCCCTTGCCTTTGCGCTGAAGGGACACCAGGTCTTAGGCGTTACTTGGACGGCTAAAGAAACAATCAAAAATTTCACTGACTACCTGGCTAACATCCCAAGCCCTAACGCTCAAGGCATGATTGCCTCGGTTTGGGCCAAAGGCTGGGAAAAAATCGACGAAATTATTTCTGTTTCAGGAGACGCTTCCTGGAATGCCAAAAAAATGAAACAACCTGATTTTATTTTTAGTATTAGTAAGCCCATGGATGTGGTCGTCAAGCAAGGCGCGTCTGTCACCGATCCCATAACCGTTACCGCCTCGAATATCACTAACCGTCAGGTGCTTCTTTATGCCGCCAATCTGCCCCGAGATGCCTATATTCATTTTTTACCCACCGCCTCCACGGCACAGCCAAGCTATCAATCGGAATTTACTGTCACGACCTCCAGCAGTACCCCGCCGGGCAATTATCCAGTTGAGATCAAGGCTATTGTCGGAGAAAATATTCAGACAGCGGTATTTGGGCTTACTGTCACCTATGCGGACACGGTCCCGCCTGCTGTCTCCATTCTCACTCCGGCTGGTGGAAGCAAGATATCTGGAATCACGCGCATCACCGGCGTCGCCTCCGACAACGTGGCCGTCTCGAGCGTGGCTGTTTCTATCGACGGGGCGACCTACAGCCTGGCCTCGGGCACGGCTTCCTGGACCTTCAGTCTCAATACTGCCGCGCTTGCTCTCGGCGCCCATACCATCACCGCCAGAGCCGTCGACACCTCGGGCAATGCCGCCGTGGCGGCCATCACCGTGGTGGTCAACAACCTCGACACCACCGTGCCGACCATAGCCATCACTTCCCCTACCACGGCGCCCACTTACGCGACCGCCTCCGCGACCATCGGGTTTTCCGGCACGGCTTCGGACAATGTCGGGGTCGCCTCCGTCGCCTGGTCGAATGCCGCCACCGGCGCCTCCGGCGCCGCCATAGGCACGACCTCCTGGTCGCTGACCGGCGTCTCGCTCGTTTCGGGAATCAATGCCATCACGGTGACCGCCAAAGACGCGGCCAATAATATCTCTACGGATACGATAACGGTCACCTACACCGCGACCGGCAGCCTCGCGCCGGTCATCACCAGCGCGCTGACCTCGACCGGCACGGTAGGAACCGCGTTGAGCTACCAGATAACCGCCACCAACAGCCCCACCAACTTCAACGCCGCGGGCCTGCCGGCGGGATTGTCGGTGAGCACCGGGGGCCTCATCTCCGGAACGCCCTCGACGATTGGGATATCCAGCGTGACCATCAGCGCCACGAACGCGGGCGGCACGGGCTCTGCCGGCCTGGCGCTGAGCGTCTATTCGGCCTGCGACGTCAACCGGGACGGGTCGACCAACGTGGTGGACGTGCAATTGCAGGTTAATCAAGCGCTGGGCGCGGCGGCTTGCACGTCGGATTTAAACGGCGATGGCGCGTGCAACGTCATAGACGTGCAAAGAATCGTCAATACCAGCCTGGGAGGGCAATGCATCCTCAACCCATAAACATCGAACTCCCGCTTCCATAATAAGCCGGCCGACATTCGCCTACGGTTTACCGACTTTTTGTCGTCTTTTTACCGTAGCGCGGTAGATACTTTCCCTTGCCGGGGCTACTCTGACTCCATGA